>Ga0208468_1000024_pt1 | contig 65718 bp, 51 predicted proteins | sample DeeseametaMP0960_FD_184198 | JGI IMG/M metagenome (GOLD analysis project Ga0208468, IMG submission 184198) | Marine microbial communities from the Deep Indian Ocean - MP0960 (SPAdes) | ecosystem: Environmental > Aquatic > Marine > Oceanic | place: East of Madagascar, South Indian Ocean... | reverse complement strand
TGGTCACCTCGAACGTGTAGGTGATCACATCACCTGCAACCTCATTGCCCGTAGCATCCGAGGTCTTCAATAATGTAAGCTCAGGTGTCTGTGTCAAGGTCACTATTGTAGGGTCATTAGTTGAATCACCATCATTATCATCATCTACTAGTTCATCTCCATTATCTGATACGTCCGTAACTGTAACATTTCCTATAGCAGTTCCTTCTACAGAAGCAGAGTTTACTATACTACCATTATCTACATCTGCTTGAGAAACGATATAGTTGGCTGTTGCAGTTCCTGTTTCACCAGGAGCTAACGAACCTGGAGAAATAGCTAAATCTGCACTTCCTGTTAGAACATCATCTATAGTAATAGAAGACACTGATACATTTCCAGTATTTTCTACAGAAAAAGTATAAATAATTATTTGTCCTGCAACTTCGTTTCCTGTAGCATTTGAAGTTTTAGTTAAAGTTAATTCCGGGTCATTAACTTCTAAATAATCTGGAGTACCATCATTATCTGAATCAACAGGGTTATTTGGATCTCCTAATTCTGTTGCAGTAGGTACACCATCATTTTCATCATCTAAATCTCTATAATCTGGTTCTGGGTCATTATCTGTATTGTTTAATTCTGTTTGTGGATTGGTAGTAACCTGGTTTCCATTTGGATCACCATATCCTACAGTACTATCGAAAGCATTATCTAAACCATCATTATCATCATCTAATCCTGTTGGAGCAATGTCTGCAATACCATCATTGTTTACATCATTACCTTCAATAGCATCTACAACACCATCATTATCCGAATCTAAGTCTAAATAGTCTGGATTGTCTTGACCGTCAAAATTAATTGGAGTAATTCCTCCTGCTTCATACGCGTTATCCAACCCATCATTATCATCATCTAACCCAGTTGGTTGAGTATATCCAGCTGTAGTTTGAGATTCAACGTTATCTGGGATTCCATCATTATCTGCATCCTGATCCAAATGATTAGCATTACCATCTCCATCAAAATCAAAAGCTGGTTGAACTAACCCGTCATCATTACCAATTGTTGAATTATTATCGTTATCATCTAAATATGCTGGAACTCCATCTCCATCGACATCTGCATCAAATCCTGGCGATTCAACAACATCAAGAATTCCATCATTATCATCATCTATATCTACAAAATCTGGAATACCATCCATATCCTGGTCATCACAAGCATCTGCTATACCATTTCCATTCACATCTGGACCAAATTCTTGAAAATCAAAAATTCCATTATTATCCATATCAACTGGTTGTTGATAGAAATCTCCATTATCTCCAGAAGTTACTAACCCATTTCCATCTACACTTTCAGGAGATTGAGATCCTAATATACCATCGTTAAATGCTGGATCTGTATTATCTGTAAATCCTGCTTCTGTAGTATCAAAACAGCCATCATTATCTGAATCTAAATCTTGATAATCTGGACCTGCTAAACCATCTGTATTTGGTGCATCGAAGAATACATATGAAGGGTCGTTATATAAATCTATTCTACACTCATCAAAACGTATTGAATAATAACGTTGTTGTGAGGTGTTAGTGTTTTTCACTGCACCAATATTAAATACTAATGGCGCTGCTTGAGTTACATTTCTTTTTTGGAAAAATACTCTATACCTATTATCTATATCTATAGGTTGAACTGGAGCTGCACCAGTATTATTAGCTATAAACTGAGTAATTTGAGGAGAACCCCCTAAATTTTGAGCTAATACATTAGTTGGGTTTCCGATAGCATAACCAGTTGCGTTTTGAACTCTATAGAATTCTCTAACTGTACCATTGTTTGCATTGCTATCTATATCTTGAATAAAACCTCCTAATCTTGGAACGGATGCTGGTGAATTATCTGCAGAATTTTCAAAACTTATAGATAATTGAACTGATAAATTACCCGTAGCATTTTGAGCATAAGTTAATAAAGGTTGAAATGATCTTTGATTATTATCAACATTGTCTGCTGGATCTGTAAAATCTATACTATTTATTGTAACAGAAGCTGGTTTAGAAACTACAGTTACAATAGCATTTAGTCCTGGAGCTGCGTTAGGAAATCTATATCTTGCTCCCACAGTTCCTATACCACTACCTGTTCCTGTTATATAAGTGCCGCCTTGGAAATCATATCTTGAACCTGTACAAACATCATTTCCGTTTGTATAAAATCCGAATCCTTCCGTAACGTCATCTATACCATCATTATCATCATCTCTATCTTCAGCATTATCTATACCATCACCATCAAAATCATTTGGAGTTGATCTATCTCTAAAGTCAACATTTCCACCTTCACCTAAATCATTATCTGTATCTGGAAGAAGCGCTGGATCATTAATTGTTCCGTTAACATCATTATAACCAACAGTTGTATCAACAGAATTATCTAATCCGTCACCATCATCATCAGCATTTGCTAAAGTTAAACCTGCTTCAATGGTATCATTTGCCCCTTCATTATCTGCATTTGTATCTAAGTAATCTGGACCATCTGCAGCGCCATCTGTATTAATAGGCAACAACCCTAATCCTTCTAAATCAGGATCATAAGCATCATCTAATCCATCTCCATTTGCATCTGTAATTGCAGGACCATCACCACTTGGCAAGGTATAACCTTGAGTTGTTTGAGCCTCCACATTATCTGGAATACCATCTCCATCTGAATCTAAATCTTGGAAATTTGCAATACCATCTCCATCGAAATCGAATTCTGGCTGAACTAATCCATCATCATTACCTACAGCTGCGTCATTATCATTATCATCTAAATAAGCTGGAACACCATCTCCATCTACGTCTGCATCAAATCCTGGGCTTTCTCTAACATCAATAATTCCATCATTATCATCATCTATATCAACAACATCAGGGACACCATCCATATCTAAATCATTTCCTTCTCTCCAGTCACGATCGCCGCCTGGCATATCATCATCAGGAAAATTTGTAGGGAATTGATTATTATTATCTGGATTATCTTGAAAATCATCTTCACCAAAATTTACATTATCATAAGCATCATCTAGTCCATCATTATCAGAATCTAAACCTGTTGGAAGTGTGTCTGCAACACCATTCATATTAACATCATAACCTTCTGTATTATCAGGTATTGTGTCATTGTCTGAATCTGTATCTAAGTAATCCGGAAGACCATCACCATCTGTATCAGTTGGCACTATTGGCGTTCCATTAGTATCATAATTATCGTCTACACCATTATTATCTACATCATCAAAAAGCCCTGGAGTTTGATATCCTACTGTTGGTTGACCTTCAATATTATCTATAATACCATCGTTGTCTGCATCTATATCTATAAAGTTAGGAAGACCATCTGTGTCTTGATCTAACGGTTGTGGTGTTGTACCTGATTCTGGAGAATCTTCTGCATCATCCGGAACACCATTAGCGCCAACATTTTGACCATCTGCAGCATCTGCAGCACCATCGTTATTAGTATCTAAGGCACCGTTACCATTTTCAACGATATCATAAATACCATCGTTATCAGCATCTAAATCAAACTGGTTAGGTATACCATCACCATCTGAATCTAGACCTAAAGTTTGTGGGTTATTATAATTGTCTATACAATCAAACTCAACATTATGCTGCCTTCCACTAGCCGAAACATTTGGCTGATTTGCTTGAACACCAATACGAATAGTATAAAAGCTACTCGATATATGTTTAGTTGTATAATTAACTGAGGGATTCGTGTTACCAGCTCCAGAAAACTCTTCAGTTCCACCTGTACCAATTAGGAAGTCACCTTCTGTACTTGTAGAAATTTGAGTTGGATCGTCTACTGTATAAGTATATGGATATTGTGACCAATTTTGTTCACTATAATTATTGTTACCATCTATGTCATTAAAATTAACAAAGAATTCTTCTAACACTATTGGGTCTCCAGTTGTGGAGTTTACAAAGTCAAATCTGTATTCGGTGTATGCTCTATCTCCAGCATTTGTTAATGTAAATGCAGTACGCGGCTTAAAAGATTCTGAGTCTGATCCGTTATCATCAATTGTAGGAATGCTAGTAACATTTACTAAATCTACTATTGTAACAAGAGCATCTACATTTTGTCCATTAAAGTTTGCAACATTTGGGAATCTAAATACTTCACCTTGAAGAAAGGTGTTGTTATCGCCATCACCACTTTCTTCAGTAAAAGGTTCATCAAAACTTAATGCAGTATGATTACCACAATCTGGCTGGTTGTTTCCGCCATTTGGACCATTTTCATCTGTATCTAAAATACCATCATTATCATCATCTAAATCGACATCATCAAAGATACCATCGCCATCTGAATCTATATTTAATACATCTCTCCAATCTCTGTCGCCACCAGGCATTTCATCGTCAGGAAAGTCTGTAGGAAGTTGGTCATTATTATCAGGGTTATCCTGAAAATCATCGACCGTTAAATCCACATCATCAAAGGCATCATCTAAACCGTCATTATCTGAATCTGTTCCGGTTGGTGTAATGTCTGCAACACCATCACCATTAGTATCATATGCTTCTATTAAATCTGAATCACCATCATTATCACTATTGAGGTCTAAATAATCTGGTTGATCAAAAGTATCTGTATTAGTTGGCTGGATTGGCGTTCCATTTGTATCGTAAATATCATCTACACCGTTACCATCAATATCTGTAAATGTATCATTAGGAGCAACATAACCATCGGTTGTTTGTCCTTCTATATTATCAATTATACCATCACCATCTGCATCAATATCTAAGAAATTAGGTAATGCATCGCCATCTGCATTTAAAGGCGCATCTGTAGTTCCTGAATCTGGAGTATCTTCAACTACATCTGGAACACCATTAACTCCAACACCTTGAGATGGATTGTCGTTTGTATCTATACGACCATCATTATTTGTATCTAAATCTCCATTTCCATTCTCTACAACGTCATAGATACCATCATTGTCATTATCTAAGTCTATAGAATTAGGAACGCCATCACCATCATTATCACAAATAGGTGATTTTTGATATGATAAAGCATCAATACCATGAAAATCTACAGCTGTATAACCATTTGGATATGTATACCTTAATGTAATAGTAGAAAACTCTATCTCAGATTGGAAACCAATTGTAGTTTCAGTATTCTGACCTGCAACTAATTGACCTCTAAGATTACCATTAGCATCATAGGCGTTTACTTGCCCTACTTGACTACCTCCTAATAAATTATTTTCTAAATAACCAACTAAATTACCATCTGCATAATATTCATAACGAACTAATTGTCCGCCAGCTGCATCAAAGATATCTACCCAATCAAAAGAAAAGTAATCTAAAGGATCATCAAATGTATAAGTTACAGAGTATTCTGAACCTGCAGGTGCATTTCCAGGACCTTCAATTCTAATACCATCTCCAGCATCTCCTGAAATAAAGTTACCATCAACTGTATCTGCAAAATCAACTGTTCCTGGAATACCTGAATCATCTAATGCTATTGTACCACCATCAAAAGAAGCAACCGTTCCAACAACAGTGTAATCATCTGGTCCTTCTAAAATTTCAACATTGTAACCATTTTCAAAGGCATTTCTTACGAAACCTGATTCAATTGGTCCTTGGGCATTTGTATTACCACCTACAGCAAATACATTATAATTTCCTACCACCCAATTTAAAGCCTCTGGCTCTGCTGCTGCTGGAGGTGTTGCCATTGCAGGACATTCATCTACATCTAAGATACCATCATTATCATCGTCTAAATCGTCGATATTAAAAATACCATCTCCATCTGTATCTTCTCCACTTGTAGCAAATTCACATTGTCCAAAACTATCTTCTGCAGCTGCATTTTGAGAAGTCCCTATTGCCTGACCATTAGTAGTGTTAACATCATTAGGTACACCAGTTGAAGGGTTTACAGAACCTTCTAACATACCATCAGAATCTACTTGTGTAAACGAAATATTATCTGCTCCTTCTAATGCGTCAAAACAACCATCTCCATCAGAATCTACATCTGCAAAATCTGGAATATTATCACCATCTGTATCTGTACTTAAACAAGCCGCTAATATAATTTCGAAAGCGTCATCTCCTAGAGGACCTACTTGAGTTGTGTTAATCGTAAATTCACTAACCGTACCATTAATAAGTAGAGTACCTGCAGCGGTTCCATTAATATCATCTTGCGAACTTTGCGCAGAATAGTCAGGACCAGGAGGCACGCCATTTGCAGCACCACTATCTGTTACAGAATTTGAAGTATACATTAAATCATCTGTAGCTGCCAGTAAATCCCAAGTTAAACCTCCTTGCAATGTGTAGCGTAATGCATTTTGCTGACCATTAACTTGCCCACCAACTCTATCTATATTAAAAATAGGATTAGTTACAAAGACAGGATTACCACCATTATCAACATAGCTAATAGTAATAGATTGGTTTGCAGCCATAGTAAACTCAACAGAAGCATCACCTTCTAATGGTTCTGACCAAAATCCTGCTCCAGCAGCATTAAAGTTTTCAGCTGCAGCATTATTAACTCCTGTTTGTGTAATAACTGCAGTAATACCATTACCAAAATTATAACTTGCAGAAGTTCCGTTTAACGTCCAAGTTTGACTCTGTGGTGGCGTACATTGTCCTTCAACAGTATCTAAAATACCATCATTATCATCATCTAGATCTACATCATCATAAACACCATCATTATCTAAATCTGCTCTATCAATATCATCTCTAAAATCTACATCTCCACCAGGAAGATTCACATCATCATCAGAATCTTGTAATGTTGCAGGATCACTTATAATTCCATTAGGAACACTAAACCCATTAGAAGCATCAACAGCATCATTTAAGCCATCTCCATCAGCATCTGCTATTGAACTTGGCAATCCACTTTCATTACTATCTAAAATACCATCAGCATCAGAATCTGTATCTAAATAATCTGGAACACCATCCGCATCAGAATCAATTGGAAAAATTTGAGTTCCCCCATTATCAGTATCATAAGCATTATCTAAACCATCTCCATCAGTATCATTTCCTGTAGATACTTGAAAACCTAATGTTTCCTGAGCCTCAATATTATCTGGAATACCGTCACCATCTGAATCCTGGTCTACAACATCTGGAAAACCATCATTATCTGTATCTACACAATCTCCATTTAAGGATACATTATCAACAACAAATGCATCGTTTCCGCCTGTAGTACCAGTAATAGAATTAAAAGTAATAACAGGATTAGCATTGTTAAAAGGTGCTATAATAGAAACTTAACCAAATGTTAAGTTTCCAAAATCTGCAATGATATCAACAGTTGTTGCGGAGTAGACAACAACACCATCAAATAAAACTTCTAAAGTAGAAGGAGTTGCATCTGTATTTTGAGCTGCAACTATAAAATCAAATTCATGAGGTTGATTAGCTGTAACTGTAACTGCTTGCTCAAAAGAAGATTGATCACCAGCATTATCACCAGTTACAATAAATGCAGAATTATTACCAGCTCCAACATCTCCTGTAGCCCATTCTTGACCACCACCTTCTGTCCAGTTTGTAAAATTGTTTGTAAAATCTCCATTTACTACTTCTTCAGGGCCATTAGCGTTACATTCATTTATATCAAGGATACCATCATTATCATCATCTTGATCTAAACCATCTGCAACACCATCTTGATCTTGCCCGAAATAAGAAACAGCAGACCTGTATGATGACGAATTAGCACCAGATAAAGCTAACCTATTTGTAAAATCTGAAGGCATTGGCCAAATGATCTTACCTGTAACTTCATCAAATTGATAGTTAACTTGTAAATCTATATTTTTTCCAATATTTGAGGAACGATTATCTTGTGCAAATGACTGCAAAAGAGAGCCGTAGAAGAAAAATAGAAATAAAATTAAAAACTTTAATAAAGCTTTAAATCTTGGAGTAATAGTAATATTTCCCATATAATAAATGATGGTTATGTATTATAGTGTTGTGTTGCTTATCATCAATACGCAATAATATACGTAAAATTAAGCATTATAGTTTCATTAAACACATGTTTAAACAAAACGCATGTATGGCTGAACCATATTACAAAAATAGCATTATAGAAATTTATTAACGGCTCATTTTCATAATTATTCTTAATTATTCGTTAATTGGAAGTAATTTATCGATAAAGTGTACAAGTCTATAATTTTAACAAAATGATTATTATCTATAGTTATTCAAGGTAACAACATTACTTTCAGAATGTCTAGTAGTTGTATATTTGCATCTTATTTTTATAGAAGTATATGAAATTTAACGAAGAAATAGCTCGCAGAAGAACTTTTGGTATCATTTCGCATCCAGATGCGGGAAAAACTACTTTAACTGAGAAATTACTACTTTTTGGGGGCGCCATACAAGAAGCTGGAGCTGTTAAATCTAACAAAATAAAAAAAGGTGCTACTAGTGACTTTATGGAAATTGAAAGGCAAAGAGGAATCTCTGTAGCTACATCTGTACTTGCATTTGAGTATGATGGTATAAAAATAAATATCCTAGATACGCCAGGCCACAAGGATTTTGCTGAAGATACATTTAGAACCTTAACAGCTGTAGATAGCGTTATTGTTGTAATTGACGTTGCTAAAGGTGTTGAAGAGCAAACTGAAAAACTAGTCGAAGTTTGCAGAATGCGCAATATTCCTATAATTGTTTTCATTAACAAACTTGACCGTGAAGGTAAAGATGCCTTTGAACTTTTGGATGAAATTGAACAAAAATTAAGCTTAAAAGTAACACCGTTAAGTTTCCCTATAGGTATGGGTTATGATTTTAAAGGAATTTATAATATATGGGAAAAAAATGTAAACCTGTTTAGTGGAGATAGCAGGAAAAATATTGAGGAAACTATTGAAATTGAAGACCTTCAAAGTAGCGAGTTAGAAGAACTAATAGGTACAGATGCCGCAGAAACCTTAAGAGAAGAAATAGAATTGGTTGAAGGTATTTACCCTAGTTTTGATAAGCAAGCTTATAATGATGCAAACTTACAACCCGTATTTTTTGGTTCTGCATTAAATAATTTTGGTGTTAGAGAGCTCTTAGACTGTTTTGTAAGTATAGCTCCTACTCCACGCGCAAAGCTGAGTGACACAAGACTAGTTAAACCTGATGAAAAAGAATTTACTGGATTTGTATTTAAAATTCATGCAAATATGGACCCTAAACATAGGGACCGATTGGCTTTCATAAAAATTGTTTCTGGTAAATTTGAACGAAATGTACCTTATCTTCACGTAAGGCAAGGAAAAAAATTACGATTTAGCAGTCCTAATGCCTTTTTTGCTGAAAAAAAAGAAATTGTAGATACTTCTTATCCTGGTGATATTGTAGGGTTACACGATACTGGGAATTTTAAAATAGGAGATACTCTTACCGAAGGTGAAGAGCTTAATTACAAAGGTATTCCTAGTTTCTCTCCAGAACATTTTAGGTATATAAACAATGCAGACCCTATGAAGTCTAAGCAACTTTATAAAGGAATAGATCAACTTATGGATGAAGGTGTAGCACAATTATTTACACTTGAATTAAATGGAAGAAAAGTAATAGGTACAGTAGGTGCATTACAGTTTGAGGTTATACAATACAGACTAGAACACGAGTATAATGCTAAATGTTCTTACGAAAATTTAAATGTATATAAGGCTTGTTGGGTTGAAGCTAAAGATCCAAAAAGTGAAGAGTTTAAAGATTTTAAACGAGTAAAATCTAAGTTTTTAGCAAAGGACAAAAGAAATCAATTAGTTTTCTTATCAGATAGTCAATTTAGCTTACAAATGACTCAACAAAAATATCCTAACGTAAAATTCCATTTTGTTTCAGAATTTGATAAAGAGTCTAAATAATTTAAATATTAATCTTTATAAGCTAATTTAAGAGCTTAAATATTTTCAAGCAATACAACGTAAGCTCAAACATAAAAACCACCTGTAAATTAATTTATACAAGTGGTTTTTTAATACGCATAAAATAAATCTATATATACTGATTTATTAATAATAAATACTTATTCAGTTAAGCTTGACCAGTTGGACCAAAATTAAGAGGCATTGGTGGTTGCTCATAATCTCTTATCTCGCCATGAGCTTTTTCAAATCTTTTAATATTATCATTTAAAGCTTTAGCTAATCGTTTAGCATGTTGTGGCGTTAAAATAATTCTTGACTTTACTTTACTCTTAGGAGTACCTGGCATAATATTTACAAAGTCAACTACAAATTCTGAAACAGAATGATTAATTATAGCCAAATTACTATAAGTACCTTGAGCTACTGTTTCATCTAATTCAATATTTATCTGACCCTTTTTACCTTTTGGGTTTTGTGGTTTCTTTTCGTCTGACATTTTTTTGTTTTTATAAATTAAAAAAAGTTACTCATTTTAGTTAGTTAAATTAAAAAAAGATAAATCTTCTCTAATTAACGATTAACTAAAATAAGTAACTTTCATACACTCTCACCTTAATAGGTGAGATTTATATTAAAGAGTTTGTCTAATTACTTAGACAAACCCTATTAATTATAGTTCACTTCAGTTTCCTGTTTAGCTTCAACCATTTCGTTCATTTCCTCTTTAGAACCTACAATAATGTTATCATAGCGACGCATACCTGTTCCTGCAGGAATTCTGTGTCCTACAATTACATTTTCTTTAAGACCTTCTAAAGAATCTACCTTACCGCTTACTGCAGCTTCGTTTAATACTTTAGTTGTTTCTTGGAAAGAGGCAGCAGAGATAAATGACTTAGTCTGTAATGACGCTCTTGTAATACCTTGTAAGATTGGAGTAGCAGTAGCTGGCTGTGCATCTTTTGCAACAACTAGGTTCTTATCCTCTCGTCTTAATAAGCTATTTTCGTCACGTAATTCTCTTGGAGAAACAATTTGTCCTGGCTTCAAGTTATTACTATCACCAGCATCATCAACTACTTTCATACCAAAAATAGCATCGTTCTCTTCGATAAAGTCAGACTTATGAATTAATTGGTTCTCTAAGAAAATTGTATCACCTGGATCATTAATCTTAACCTTACGCATCATTTGTCTTACAACAACTTCAAAGTGCTTATCATTAATCTTAACACCTTGTAATCGGTAAACTTCTTGAACCTCATTAACTAAGTACTGCTGTACAGCGCTTGGCCCTTTAATATTTAAGATGTCTTCCGGAGTTATAGATCCGTCTGATAATGGCATACCTGCTCTTACATAATCATTTTCTTGAACAAGAATTTGGTTAGAAAGCTTAACTAAGTATTTCTTAACCTCACCAAGTTTAGACTCAACTATAATCTCTCTGTTACCACGTTTAATTTTACCAAAGCTAACTACACCATCTATCTCACTAACTACAGCAGGATTAGAAGGATTACGAGCTTCAAAAAGTTCTGTTACACGTGGAAGACCTCCTGTAATATCACCTGCTTTTGCAGATTTACGAGGTATCTTAACTAAGATTTTACCAATTTTAATCTTATCACCGTCATCTACCATTATGTGAGCTCCAACTGGTAAGTTGTAAGAACGAATAACTTCATCCTTTTTACCCATAATTAATAGCGTAGGTATCTTTTTCTTATCACGAGATTCTGTAATTACTTTTTCTTGGAAACCTGTTTGCTCATCTGTTTCAACTTGGTATGTCATACCTTGTACAAGGTTTTCATACTTAATCTTACCAGCAAATTCAGAAATAATCACACCGTTAAATGGATCCCATTGTACTAAAACATCGTCTTTAGAAACTTTGTCTCCTGGCTTCACAAATATTTGAGCACCATAAGGAACATTACTAGTACTTAAAACAATACCTGTCTTCTTATCTACAATCTTAATCTCTGTAGTTCTAGAGATTACAATATCAGCTTCTTCGCCTTGGTTGTTTTCTCCTTTTACTGTTTTAAGATCTTCAATTTCAGCAACACCATTAAACTTAGCAATGTGCTTATTCTCTTCTGAAATGTTACCCGCAACACCACCAACGTGGAATGTACGCAGCGTAAGCTGTGTACCAGGTTCACCAATAGATTGTGCTGCTACAACACCTACAGCTTCACCCATTTGTACTGTTTTACCAGTAGCTAGGTTACGACCATAACATTTAACACAAATACCTTTTTTAGCTTCACAAGATAATGCAGATCTTACCTCTACACTTTCAATAGGTGCTGCTTCAATAAGCTTAGCCATAGCATCTGTAATTTCTACACCTGCTTCTACTAATACTTCTTTAGTAAGTGGGTTTATAACATCATTTAATGCTGTACGACCAATAATTCTTTCACTTAACTTCTCAACAACTTCTTCATTTTTCTTTAATGGAGAAACTTCTACACCACGCAAGGTACCACAGTCTGTTTCGTTAATAATCACATCTTGTGATACATCAACTAAACGACGAGTTAAGTAACCAGCATCGGCTGTTTTAAGTGCTGTATCGGCAAGACCTTTACGTGCACCGTGAGTTGAGATAAAGTATTCTAAAATTGAAAGACCTTCCTTAAAGTTAGAAAGAATTGGGTTTTCAATAATTTCACCACCACCAGAGTTAGATTTTTTAGGCTTAGCCATAAGACCACGCATACCTGTTAACTGGCGAATTTGTTCTTTACTACCACGTGCTCCAGAATCCAGCATCATAAATACTGAGTTAAATCCTTGCTGGTCTGTACTAATTCGGCTCATTGCCAAGTCTGTAAGATTAGCGTTGGTAGCAGTCCATATATCAATTACTTGGTTATAACGCTCGTTAAAGGTTATAAGACCCATGTTATAATTTCCACGGATACCTTCAACTTGCTCATTTGCCTCATCAATCATCTGTTGCTTCTCTGGCGGTATAATAATATCACCTAATGAGAATGAAAGACCACCTCGGAATGCAAAATCATAACCTAATGATTTAATTCTATCTAAGAATTGTGCCGTTTCTGGAACACTAGTTACTTTTAAAATATCACCAATAATGTCTCTAAGAGCCTTCTTAGTTAATACTTGGTTTATGTAACCTGCTTTCTCAGGAACCTCCATATTAAATATTACGCGACCAGTTGTTGTCTCAATAATTTGATTAACAAGCTCGCCTTCTTCATTAAAGTCTTTAGTTCTAACTTTAATATTTGCGTTAATATTTAAACGTTTTTCGTTGTATGCAATGACTACTTCTTCTGCAGAATAAAAAGTTAAGCCTTCACCAACAATAGGTACTTCAGGCGTATGCTTTCTTCCTTTAGTCATATAGTAAAGACCCAAGACCATATCCTGAGATGGTACCGTTACTGGTGAGCCATTTGCAGGGTTAAGAATATTATGAGAAGCCAACATTAATAATTGAGCCTCCAAAATTGCTTCTGGTCCTAATGGTAAGTGTACTGCCATTTGATCACCATCAAAATCGGCGTTAAATGCTGTACACACCAATGGGTGTAATTGAATTGCTTTACCTTCAATTAATTTAGGTTGAAAAGCTTGAATACCTAAACGGTGAAGCGTAGGCGCACGGTTTAGTAATACTGGATGCCCTTTAAGTACATTTTCCAGAATATCCCAAACTACAGGCTCCTTTTTATCTATAATCTTCTTAGCAGATTTTACAGTCTTAACAATACCGCGCTCAATAAGCTTACGTATTACAAAAGGCTTATAAAGTTCTGCAGCCATATTTTTTGGAAGACCACATTCAAATAACTTTAATTCTGGTCCTACAACAATAACTGAACGTGCTGAGTAATCTACACGCTTACCAAGTAAGTTTTGACGGAAACGACCTTGCTTACCTTTCAATGAATCTGAAAGTGACTTTAAAGGACGGTTACTATCTGTCTTTACTGCTGAAGATTTTCTTGTGTTATCAAATAAAGAATCTACAGATTCCTGAAGCATACGTTTCTCATTTCTAAGAATTACTTCTGGAGCTTTAATTTCAACTAATCTCTTAAGACGGTTATTACGTATAATAACACGACGGTAAAGATCATTTAAATCTGAAGTTGCAAAACGACCACCATCAAGAGGCACTAACGGACGTAATTCTGGTGGTATAACCGGAATTACTTTCATTATCATCCACTCTGGTTTATTTTCACGGTATTCATTAGAATCACGTAAAGCTTTTACAACCTGAAGTCTTTTTAATGCTTCTGTTTTACGTTGCTTAGAAGTTTCATTGTTAGCCTTATGACGCAATTCAAAAGAAAGTGCATCTAAATCTATACGTTGTAGTAAATCAATTAAACATTCAGCACCCATTTTGGCGATGAATTTGTTTGGATCACTATCTTCTAAGTATAAGTTTTCCTGTGGAAGAGTTTCAAGAATATTTAAGTATTCTTCTTCTGTAAGGAAATCTAATTTTTGTAACGCTTCTCCATCTTCATTCTTTGCGATACCTGGTTGTATAACTACATACCTTTCATAGTATATAATCATATCTAACTTCTTAGATGGCAATCCAAGAAGGTAACCTATTTTGTTTGGTAAAGAACGGAAGTACCAAATGTGAGCTACAGGAACCACTAAATTAATGTGTCCTACACGATCACGACGTACTTTCTTTTCTGTAACCTCTACACCACAACGGTCACAAACAATACCTTTGTAGCGTATTCTTTTATACTTTCCACAAGCACATTCGTAATCCTTTACAGGACCAAAGATACGCTCGCAAAAAAGACCGTCTCGCTCTGGTTTGTGCGTACGGTAGTTTATAGTTTCTGGTTTTAACACCTCACCACGCGACTCTGCCAAAATCGCTTCTGGAGAAGCTAAACCAATAGAGATTTTATTAAATCTCTTTACTGTATTCTGTTCATTATTTCTTGCCATAATGCTAAAAATATACTTTGTTATTTTAAGTTGAGACGACCATCACGTCTCTATCATTCGAAGTTTTATAATATTCCCGCTTTCGCGGGAATTATAAATTATTCTTCGAGTCGAATATCAAGTCCTAATCCTTTTAATTCGTGCATTAACACGTTAAAAGATTCTGGCAATCCTGGTTCTGGCATTGGCTCACCTTTTACTATACTTTCGTAAGTTTTTGCTCTACCAATAACATCATCAGATTTTACTGTAAGGATCTCACGAAGAGTGCTAGATGCACCATATGCTTCAAGAGCCCAAACCTCCATCTCACCAAAACGCTGACCACCAAATTGTGCTTTACCACCTAATGGTTGTTGTGTAATTAATGAGTAAGGACCTATAGAACGAGCGTGCATCTTATCATCTACCATGTGACCTAACTTCAACATATAGATAACACCTACTGTTGCTGGTTGATCAAAACGGTCTCCTGTACCACCATCATATAAATGTGTATGGCCAAAACGAGGAATACCTGCTTCGTCTGTTAATTCATTTATTTGGTCTAAAGTTGCACCGTCAAAAATTGGAGTAGCAAACTTGCGTCCTAATTTTTGTCCTGCCCAACCAAGAACTGTTTCGTAAATTTGCCCAATGTTCATACGAGATGGTACACCAAGTGGGTTAAGTACAATATCTACTGGCGTTCCGTCTTCTAAGAAAGGCATATCTTCTTCACGAACAATACGTGCTACAATACCTTTGTTACCGTGACGACCTGCCATTTTATCACCAACCTTAAGCTTACGCTTCTTAGCAATATAAATTTTTGCTAACTTAATAATACCTGCTGGTAACTCATCTCCTACAGAAATAGTGAATTTCTCACGTCTTAAGTTACCTTGTAAGTCGTTTTCCTTAATCTTATAATTATGGATTAAGTCTGCAACCATACTATTTAACTCATCATCTGTAGTCCACGTACCTTGAGTAAGGTGAGTATAATCTTCAACAGAGTTAAGCATTTTTAAAGTATACTTCTTACCTTTTGGTAAAATGTCTTCCCCTAAATCATTCTTAACACCTTGTGCTGTTTTTCCACCTATTAGGTTAAATAACTTTTCAACTAAAACAGCTTTAAGGTCATCAAATTTAGCGTCATACTCAACTTCAAGTCTTGCTATATCTTCTTTATCTTGTGCTCTCTTACGCTTATCTTTAATTGCTCTTTCAAACAATTTCTTATCTATTACAACACCGTTAAGAGATGGTGATGCTTTTAAAGATGCATCTTTTACATCTCCTGCTTTATCACCAAATATTGCGCGAAGTAATTTTTCTTCTGGAGTTGGATCACTTTCTCCTTTTGGAGTAATTTTTCCAATTAATATATCTCCAGGCTTAACCTCTGCACCAATACGAATCATACCATATTCATCAAGGTCTTTAGTAGCCTCTTCTGAAACGTTTGGTATGTCATTAGTTAATTCTTCATTACCTAATTTTGTATCTCTAACATCTAAAGAATATTCATCTACGTGAATAGATGTAAATATATCTTCACGAACTACTTTTTCTGAAATTACAATTGCATCCTCAAAGTTATACCCTTTCCAAGGCATAAAGGCTACTTTCATATTTCTACCTAAAGCAAGTTCTCCAGCTTCTGTTGCATATCCTTGACAAAGTACTTGTCCTCTTTCAACACGGTCACCAACTTTTACAATTGGCTTAAGGTTGATAGATGTACCTTGGTTAGTTTTACGGAATTTAATTAAATTGTAAGATTTTGAATCACTATCAAAACTAACTTGACGTTCTTCTTCTGATCTATCATACTTAATAGTTACCATATTAGCATCAACATACTCTACAGTACCTGCACCTTCTGCATTAATAAGCACTCTAGAATCTGATGCTACCTGACGCTCAAGACCTGTACCTACAATTGGAGAATCTACTCTTAATAATGGTACTGCTTGACGCATCATGTTAGATCCCATCAAGGCACGGTTTGCATCATCATGCTCAAGGAACGGAATAAGAGATGCAGAAATAGATGATATCTGGTTTGGAGCAACATCTATATAATTTACGTTCTTAGGATCTTCCACTGGGAAATCTCCTTCAAGACGAGCAATTACACGTTCTGCCTCAATATTACCTTTATCGTCTAATGGAATGTTTGCTTGTGCAATTTTCATTCCTTCCTCTTCTTCTGCAGAAAGGTAAATTGGTGATTCATCTAAATTAATTTTACCATCATCTACTTTTCTGTATGGCGTTTCAATAAATCCTAAAGCATTTACTTTAGCATATACAGACAAAGAAGAAATAAGACCAATGTTAGGTCCTTCTGGTGTTTCAATAGGACAAAGTCTTCCATAGTGTGTGTAGTGTACATCTCGAACTTCGAAACCTGCACGCTCACGAGAAAGACCACCAGGTCCAAGAGCTGAAAGACGACGCTTGTGCGTTATCTCTGCTAGTGGATTGGTTTGATCCATAAATTGAGAAAGTTGGTTTGTACCAAAGAAAGAATTAATTACAGACGATAAAGTCTTTGCATTAATCAAATCTATAGGAGTAAAAACCTCGTTATCACGAACGTTCATACGCTCACGAATAGTACGAGCCATACGAGCAAGACCAACACCAAATTGTTGTGATAATTGTTCACCTACTGTACGCACACGACGGTTAGATAAGTGATCAATATCATCAATCTCAGCTTTTGAGTTAATTAACTCAATTAAATATTTTATGATTGTAATGATATCCTCTTTGGTAAGCACTTGCTTATCCATAGCGATATCTAAACCAAGTTTTTTGTTCATTCTATAACGACCTACCTCACCTAAGTTGTAGCGTTGGTCACTAAAGAATAGCTTATCTATAATACCACGTGCAGTTTCCTCATCTGGCGGCTCTGCATTACGTAATTGACGGTAGATATGCTCAACAGCTTCTTTTTCAGAGTTTGTTGGATCTTTTTGTAGTGTATTATGAATAATTGCATAATCACCAGTACTATTGTCTTCTTTATGTAAAAGAATAGTTTTAGTACCAGTCTCAAGAATTTCTTCTATGTGCTCTTTTTCTAATTCTGTATCACGGTCTAATACAATTTCGTTTCTTTCAATTGAAACAACTTCACCAGTATCTTCATCTACGAAATCTTCATACCACGTATTTAAAACACGTGCAGCCAATTTACGGCCAAGTACTTTTTTAAGACCAGATTTAGTAACTTTTACTTCTTCAGCTAGGTCAAATATTTCAAGAATATCTTTATCTCTTTCGAAACCTATTGCACGGAAAAGTGTTGTTACAGGTAATTTTTTCTTTCTATCGATATAAGCATACATTACGCTGTTTATATCTGTAGCAAACTCTATCCAAGATCCTTTAAAAGGAATTACTCTTGCAGAGTATAATTTAGTTCCATTGGCGTGGAAAGATTGTCCAAAGAATACACCAGGAGAACGGTGTAATTGAGAAACAACAACACGTTCTGCACCATTGATACAAAAAGTACCACTTGGTGTCATATAAGGAATAGTACCAAGGTACACGTCCTGTACGATGGTTTCAAAATCTTCGTGTTCTGGATCTGTACAATACAACTTAAGTCTTGCCTTAAGTGGTACACTGTATGTTAAACCGCGTTCAATACATTCTTGAATAGAATATCTTGGCGGGTCCACGAAATAATCTAAAAACTCTAATACAAATTGATTACGGGTATCCGTAATAGGGAAGTTTTCCATAAAGGTCTTGTAAAGACCTTCTGCTTCCCGCTCATCAGATTTTGTTTCCAATTGGAAGAAGTCTTGGAAAGACTGTATTTGAATATCCAAAAAATCTGGATAATCAGGTCTATTCTTCACATTTGAGAAATTCAATCTTTCAGTCTGCGTTGCTAACATCAATGGACGGAATTTAGTAGCTTAGTTAAGTGCACAACTCTAGTAATGAAACACTTATTTGGGCCAATTAAAATATATAATAGGTGCGTTAAAAAACGCTAAATAATAGGCTGCGTATGTATACGCAAAAGGGTTTAGACCTTAGAGAACAAATTCTCCAGGTCTAAACCTTTAAAATATTAGGTGGTGAGCTTACTTAAGCTCAACCTCAGCTCCTGCTTCTTCTAACTGTGCTTTAAGTGCTTCAGCTTCGTCTTTAGCAATACCTTCCTTAATTGGAGATGGTGCATTATCAACTAATTCTTTAGCGTCTTTAAGACCTGCTCCAGTTAATTCTTTTACTAATTTAACTACAGCTAATTTAGAAGCACCAGCGCCTTTAAGGATAACGTCAAACTCAGTTTGCTCGTCTGCTCCACCAGCATCTGCACCACCACCAGCAGCAACAGCTACAGCTGCAGCAGCAGGCTCGATACCATACTCTTCTTTTAAAATATCTGCTAACTCATTTACCTCTTTTACGGTCAAGTTAACCAATTGTTCTGCGAAATCTTTTAAATCTGCCATTTTCTATCGTTTTAAAATGTGTTGTTTTTTATTTGAATTTTTAAGTGCGTACTTGTTTATCCTTCTTTTTCAGAAAGAGTCTTCAAGATTCCTGCAAGTTTACCTCCACTAGACTTAAGAGCGCTAATAACGTTCTTAGCAGGTGATTGAAGTAAGCCGATAATATCTCCGATAACTTCTTCTTTAGATTTGATATTAACTAGTGTTTCTAGTTTATCATCTCCAACGAATACTGCTTCTTCGATAAAAGCTCCTTTTAAAAGAGGCTTTTCACCTTTAGTTTTCTTACGGAATTCTTGTATTACCTTAGCTGGTGCATTACCAGTTTCAGATATCATTATAGATGTATTACCTTTTAAAACTTCTGAAAGTCCACCGAAATCTTTTTCAGTGTTTTCCATAGCTTTAGCTAGTAATGTATTCTTAACCACGTTCAATTTTACGTTTGCTTTAAAACAAGCACGACGTAAGTCTGATGTTGAACCAGCATTTAGCGTTGAAATATCTGCTAAATAAATGATTGAATTATCATTTAACTGAGCGGTTAAGTCTTTTATAACTTGTCCTTTTTGTTCTCTTGTCATTGCCATAACTTAGTCCTCAGTAAATCTTTTAGTATCAATTTGAACACTTGGGCTCATTGTGCTAGACATATAGATAGACTTTATGTAAACACCTTTTGCTGCAGTAGGTTTCAATTTCACTAATGTGGTTAATAATTCTCTTGCATTGCCAGCTAGTTTGTCTGCATCAAAAGATGCTTTACCGATACCAGCGTGAACAATACCATATTTGTCAACTTTAAAGTCGATTTTACCAGCTTTAACGTCTGATACTGCTTTAGCAACATCCATTGTTACTGTACCAGTTTTTGGGTTAGGCATAAGACCTCTTGGTCCTAATACACGACCTAATGGTCCTAACTTACCCATAACACTTGGCATAGTAATAATTACATCAACGTCTGTCCAACCGCCTTTAATTTTATCTAGATACTCATCTAAACCAACAAAATCTGCACCAGCTTCTTTTGCTTCTGCTTCCTTATCTGGAGTGACTAAAGCAAGCACCTTAACGTCTTTACCAGTACCATGAGGTAATGTTACAACGCCACGCACCATTTGATTTGCTTTACGAGGATCTACGTTCAAACGAACTGCTAAATCTACAGATGCATCAAAATTTGCGTTAGTGACTTCTTTAACCAAAGCAGAGGCCTCGGCTACCGTGTAGGTATTGCCAGCTTCAATCTTAGATTGAGCCTCTTTTTGTTTCTTTGTTAATCTTGCCATTTTTAAACTTTTTTTTAGGATTAAACGGGTGCATTACCGCCTTTAACGTTAACGCCCATTGAACGTGCTGTACCAGCAACCATCTGCATAGCAGACTCTACTGTAAACGCATTCAAATCTGGCATCTTGTCTTCAGCAATCGCACGGACCTGGTCCCAAGAAATAGTAGCTACTTTTTTACGGTTAGGTTCACCTGAACCACTCTTAGTTTTTGCTGCTTCCAATATTTGAACTGCTGCTGGTGGCGTTTTAATTACAAAGTCGAAAGACTTATCCTTATAAACGGTGATAACAACTGGAAGTACTTTCCCAGCTTTATCCTGTGTACGACCATTGAATTGCTTACAGAATTCCATGATGTTCACACCGGCAGCACCCAAAGCAGGCCCAACTGGTGGTGATGGGTTTGCCGCTCCACCGCGCACTTGTAGCTTTACTACTTTACTTACTTCTTTTGCCATTTCTAATTAAATTTAATTGAGTTGTTCTGAATGTGGAAGCAATAAGAATAACTCTATAAAATGTAACATTTATACTTTTTCTACTTGCATATAACTTAATTCTAATGGTGTTTTTCTTCCGAAAATCTTAACCATTACCTCAAGTTTACGTTTTTCTTCATTTACTTTTTCAACCGTACCATTAAAGCCATTAAATGGTCCATCTATAACCTTAATAGTTTCACCAACTGTATATGGTATTGCAACATTATCTGCCGCAACAGATAATTCATCTACCTTACCTAACATACGGTTTACTTCAGATTTTCTAAGTGGCACAGGATCTCCTCCTTTAACTTCACCTAAAAAGCCTATAACACCATTAATACCTTTAATAATATGAGGAATTTCTCCACTCAAATTAGCCTGAACCATTATATATCCAGGAAAGTAAACGCGTTCTTTATTTACTTTTTTTCCATTACGTATTTGAATAACTTTTTCTGTAGGAACTAAAATCTGATCTACAAAGTCTTCTAAACCGTGATGAGATATTTCTCGCTCTATATAGTCTTTAATTTTATTCTCTTGACCACTTACAGAACGTACAACATACCATTTTTTCTCTTTCACTTCTGACATACTACTGTAATTTTAAGATTTAACCCATTCGAAATACTTGTCGATAAGGTTACTAAAAACAGTATCTACTCCCCAAATAGCTAAAGAAAATATAATTGAAAATACCGCTACAGTAACAGTAAGCTTTTGAGCTTCTGCAAAAGTTGGCCACGTTACGTGGTTTTTGAGCTCATTAAAAGACTCAGATACGTAATTTATAAATCCTGCCATTTTGAAATTTTTTAAGTATGTTGAAATTCAACTTTCTTTTTGCACGGGTTGAGAGGCTCGAACTCCCGACACCTGGTTTTGGAGACCAGTGCTCTACCAACTGAGCTAAACCCGTAAATAAAAAGGTAAGGTATCCTGAACTATCAAGACACCTCGCCTTTTATATATAATCTAAATTAATCTAGAATTTCAGTTACCTGACCAGCACCTACAGTACGACCACCTTCACGAACTGCGAAACGTAAACCTACGTTCATTGCAATTGTCTGAAGTAATTCAACTGTAATAGTTAAGTTATCACCAGGCATTACCATTTCTACACCATCAGGTAAACTAATTGTTCCTGTAACATCAGTTGTACGTACGTAGAACTGTGGACGGTAGTTGTTATGGAATGGTGTGTGACGACCACCTTCTTCTTTTTTCAAGATATAAACCTCAGCTTTGAACTTTTTGTGTGGAGTTACAGAACCTGGCTTAACAATTACCATACCTCTTGAAATTTGAGACTTCTCAATACCTCTTAATAAGATACCTGCGTTATCTCCAGCCTCACCTCTATCAAGGATTTGACGGAACATTTCAATACCAGTAATAGTAGAAGTTAACTTCTCTGCACCCATACCGATAATCTCTACTGGATCACCAGTATTAGCGATACCAGTCTCAATACGACCAGTTGCAACAGTACCACGACCAGTAATAGAGAATACATCTTCGATAGGCATTAAGAAAGGCTTATCTACCTCACGCTGTGGCTCTTCGATCCAAGAATCAACTGCTTCCATTAAAGAAAGAACAGTATCAACCCACTTTTGCTCACCGTTAAGCGCACCTAAAGCAGAACCTTGAATTACAGGACCATTATCTCCATCATACTCATAGAAAGATAATAAGTCACGGATTTCCATTTCAACAAGCTCTAAAAGCTCCTCATCATCAACCATATCAACTTTGTTCATAAAAACAACGATACGAGGAATACCAACCTGACGTCCTAAAAGGATGTGCTCACGAGTTTGTGGCATTGGACCATCTGTTGCAGCAACAACAAGAATAGCACCATCCATCTGTGCAGCACCAGTAACCATGTTCTTTACGTAATCCGCGTGACCTGGACAGTCAACGTGTGCGTAATGACGGTTAGCAGTTGCATACTCTACGTGAGAAGAGTTAATTGTAATACCTCTTTCTTTTTCTTCTGGAGCATTATCAATTTGATCAAAAGCTGAAGCTTCTGAGAATCCAGCATCTGCTAAAACTTTAGTGATAGCAGCAGTTAAAGTTGTTTTACCGTGGTCAACGTGTCCAATAGTACCAACGTTTAAGTGCGGTTTGGACCTGTCATAAGTTTCCTTAGCCATAATTAAATTTATTTATTCTTAGTTATATATTAGTGTTCATTATTAATTTGCAAAGAGTTTAAAATCTTTACAAAGAGCCAACGACGGGAATTGAACCCGTGACCTCTTCCTTACCAAGGAAACGCTCTACCCCTGAGCTACGTCGGCCAGAAAGAGCAGATACACCAAAATTCCGACTTTCACGATGCTATGTCCGCAAAAGACGAATTCTTCATATCCTATTCAGCTCAATAAAAATCAAATTTATTATTGATTTTATTAGAGCGGGAGACCAGGTTCGAACTGGCGACATTCAGCTTGGAAGGCTGACGCTCTACCAACTGAGCTACTCCCGCATTTATAATTCATATAGAATTAATGGTAACAATAAAATAGATTTAAAATGTAAATCTAACGAAGGAAAATCCTTCTAAAATATTTAGTGGGGAGAGCAGGATTCGAACCTGCGAAGACGTAGTCAGCAGATTTACAGTCTGCCCTCGTTGGCCGCTTGAGTATCTCCCCAACGAACCTTATAAAAAGGTTTCAATATTTTATTTAAATGAACTTTAAAAAGAGCCGATGGAGGGACTCGAACCCACGACCTGCTGATTACAAATCAGCTGCTCTAGCCAGCTGAGCTACATCGGCTTTTTAGTTCCTTTTTTAAGCGACAAACTCCGCATAAAAAAGTCCGCTATTTCTAACGGACTGCAAATTTAAACATATTTATAGATTGACAAAACTTTTATGCAATTTTTTTATTAGAATGTGCATTTATTTTTTCTTTCTTCTTTATTAATTGCCTCTGTAGTGCGCGCTCACACTCATCTATACCTTCTTCAAAAGTTTTAGTATTTTTTTTCACCATAAGCTCATCTCCAGGAATACTTAATAATACTTCTGTGATTTTATTTTCCTTCTCGCTGGTATGTTGCACCTTTAAAAAAACATCAGCAAATATTATTTTATCATAAAATTGCTCCAACTTATCTAGTTTCTCTTGAATAAATACTACAAGTTTCTGATCTACATTAAAGTTAACGGACTGAACATTTACCTTCATACTCTTAAATTTTAGGTTAATAGATTAGTTTTTGTTTCTTGGGTGCGATGCAGAGTAAGCTCTTTTAATTACTGCAATATCATTATTAGTATAAACTTGTGTTGCAGCAAGGCTTGAATGCCCCAATAAATCTTTAACAGCATTTAGGTTTGCACCTTCACCCAATAAATGTGTAGCAAATGAGTGCCGCAATAAATGTGGACTCTTTTTTATTTTACTCGACACCTTACTAAAGTAATTATTAATAATTCTATAGACAAGCGTTTCGTAAACTTTATCATTTTTAGAGGTTACAAAAACCCATTTAGAAGATTCTTTAAACTCAGCATCTTTAATCTCAAAATATTGTCCTAAAGTAAGCGACACACTCTCAATTAATGGGATAATCCGCTCTTTATTTCTTTTACCCAAAACCTTTACGTAATGGTTAGCTATATTAATATCAGACAATTTTAAATTAATTAGCTCTGAACGTCTCATCCCTGTACTATAGAATAACTCAACTATTGCTTTATCTCTGTAATCTTCAAATGAGTTTAACGTGAAACCTGACAATACATCTGAAACTTCTTTTTTAGAGAAAGGCACCTGTAACCTTTTTTCAACTTTTAAAGATTTATGTTTTATTAAAGGGGAAACTTCTAACTCTTCAATTTTTTGCAAAAAACTGTAGTAAGACTTAAGGGATGAAACTTTTCTATTAATTGTGCGATTAGAAATACCTGAATCGACTAGGCTAATTATCCAACTCCTTATAAGGGCATAAGGAATGTTATTAATTGATGTCTCTGAGAATTCTCTAGAAACGAAATCCGACAATGCTACAAGATCATTATTATATGCATTAATAGTGTGGATGGAATATTTTTTTTCCAACCTTAAATAATCTAAAAATGCTTTAATTGTAGCCATAAGAAAACCGCTAATTTCAAAGTTATGAAATTAGCGGTTTAATTTATACGTATTTAAACGGAGATTATTTGTTCTCCTGGTCTCTTAGATGTTGAATGTATTCAGCTTTCTGAATCTCAGCTCTACGTACTACAGAAGGTTTATTGAATTGCTGACGTCTACGAAGCTCACGCATCGTTCCTGTCTTATCAAATTTACGCTTAAAACGCTTAAGCGCTCTATCGATATTTTCTCCGTCTTTTACTGGTATAATTAACATAGATGTACCTCCTTTCTTTAAAACTGATTCGTTTTGATTAATAGGGTGCAAATATAAAACTATTTCTGAATTCTGAAGTATAAAATTGAATTTATTTTACAGACCACACAGAATACCCATTTGGAGGCACCTGAATTTTAACCCAACCATCTGCTTGAGTAACTGGCTCCCAAGATGAATTTCCAGTGTAATCCTTTATTCTAGTTGAGTTCCAGTTTGTTTGTACCCAACGCTCTTGCCAATTATTACTAATATTTAAGTAAACAACTAAACCATTATTATTGTAGCCATTTCTTTTGGCTATATATTCATCTACATCTGTATAAAGGTTAATTGTAGAACCTCCTGCAAGATTATTATGTATCCAAATAAGATTATTCAACTTGTTCTTATCTAACCATTCTTCATAATCTTTATAAAATAACGTAGGATAACCTTCATGGGTTAGTATATACGCATAAGCTAAAAGTTTATTATTAAAGATTTCATCTGTATCGTGGTTTGCAACAAAAGTGACTGCTTTGTTAGCATTACGTTTCCATAACATATCACCACTTAAATTATTTAAATCATTATTTTGAAATGCATCTCTCATTCTGTAATAACAAGCAAAATCGAAAGCACTTGATCCTGAGTTATTAACCCACCACTCTAATGTATTTACATTAGCATCCCAATATTCTCCAACAGAAAAACCTCCAACTGCATTTGTCCAACTGTTTACAACCCAAGGCTCAAAGCCTTTAACATAATCAAATCTCCAACCATCAAACCCTAGAACGTTTTTATAATATTTTGCCACAGAATTAGGATTGTTCCACAAATGATCCTGTACATAAGATTTATGATGACAGAGATCTGGAAATCCGCCAAAGGCTCCAGAATCATTGTTATGAAAATCATTAGGATGAAAATCATATTGCGTTCTATAGAAAATACCTGAAGCAGGATTGTAATCTGTATAAGTATCTGAGCCTGTAAATACATTATTCTCTGATGCTCCTCCACTATTATGGTTTATTACAATATCTGCAATAACGCTAATACCATTATTATGAGCTGTTGAAATTAAAGACTCTAATTCTGTTCGTGAGCCAAATCTTGTTTCTACACTTCCCATTTGATCATATTCACCAAAATCATAATAATCAAAAGGATCATACCCCATAGAAAAAGGACCATTTTGAGCTTTTGAAACTGGTGGTAACCAGATTGCATCTATTCCTGCATTGCTCCAATTTTGGAGCTTACCGTTAACAGTATTCCACCATGTTCCGCCAGCAGGTACATCCCAATAAAAAGCCTGCATCATTACTCCGCTTCCTATAGTAGCCATCGCATTAACAGTAAGTTCTGATTCTTCTGAAATGGTTTCAGTTTCAGTAAAAGACTCATCTTTATTACAGCTAAATAAAAACAATGCAATAAGCAATAAAGCACTATACTTATAATAATTTTTCATAATAGTTAATTTTGGTTATACAATATTGATGAAAATAAAAAAATCGCCAGTAAAAACTGACGATTTCGTAATCATTAAGAATAAATTAACCTACAACGTTTGCGTAACTTTAGGATTACCTAGCAGCAGCTTTATATTCTTTTTTATCTATTACCATTTTGGCTATAATTTCTTTCAGAATTTGAGAAGTACCTCCACCAATAGGACCAAGACGACTATCTCTTAATAATCTTGCCATAGGGTATTCTTCAATATAACCATAACCTCCTAACATTTGTAAGCAGTCATATATTGTTTCATCTGCAATTTTAGTAGACAAAAGTTTAGACATACTTGCTTCTTTAACAACATATTCATTTTCACTTAAGCGTTTAGAGACTGTATAATTAAATGTTTTTGCCATTTCTACTTCGCTTACACGTTGCGCTATAATGTGTCTTAGAGCTTGAAATTTATCTATTGAGCGGCCAAAAGCTTCACGTTCTTTCATATAGTCCATAGCATACTCTAAAGCAAACTCTGCTCTGGCGTGAGCATTTATTCCCATAATTAAACGCTCTGAAGCAAAGTGCTGCATAATATAAGGAAAGCCTTTACCTTCTTCTCCCATTAAATTCTCTGCAGGTATCTCTACATTGTCAAATGCTATTTCTCCTGTGTCTGATGCTCTCCAACCTAATTTATTAAGTTTAGTGGCAGATACTCCTTTTGTATCTCTATCTATCACAAACATACTCATCCCTTTGTTACCAAGTTCTGGAGCTGTTTTTGCTGCAACTACAAGGTAGTCTGAATAAACACCATTTGTTATAAATGTTTTAGATCCATTAATAATGTATTTATCTCCTTTTTTAACTGCAGTTGTTCTCATTGCAGCGACATCTGATCCACAGAATGGCTCTGTAACACAAAGGCAACCTATCATTTCTCCTGAGATACTTGCGGACAGGTATTTTTCTTTTATGCGCTCATCGCCTTCGGCATTTAGGTGTGTCATAGCTAAGTAATTATGAGCCCACATTGCAGCAGCAAAACCACCAGAATTAACACGCTGTAATTCCTCCAAGAAGATAACAGTATAAAAGAAGTCTAAACCAAGCCCTCCATATTGTTCTGGGTAAGTAAGACCAAAATATCCCATCTCACCAAACTTCTCCCAGATGAATCGTTCTATATGGCCGGTTTCTTCCCACTTGTCAATATGTGGTACAACCTCTTTTTGTAAAAACTCTCTAAAGCTTTCTCTAAATAAATTATGTTCTTCTGTAAAATACATTCAAATTGGTTTTATTACAAGGTCAAATATAATTGAATTCTATCGAACTTTTCAATAGGGAACTCAGCAATCGACTTGAGTTGGTTAATATCGTTAAACTCACCATTTAGTTCTCTATACTTAATAATTTGCCGTGCTATTTCATAATTTAAATTTGGCAATTCTGATAGATCTGTAACTTTAGCTGTGTTTATATTTATTTTTTTAATGTTTACAGGTGTTTTCACTGTAAACTTCTTTAGTATATTATTAATAACATTTGGCTCTAAACCATAAACATCTTTAAGTTGAACATTATCTGAAAAACCATTCAACTTAGTTCTGTAACCTATTATTTTTTCTGAATAATAAGGTCCAATACCATATACCCCTTGCAATTGCAATGCTGTAGCTTTATTGAGGTCAATTTTATCTTTATAGGATAATTTACGGTCTTTAGCAAAAACCTTTTTCTTTTTAGGGTTTGTAATAAAATCTGGGAATTTAAAAAGGTGTGAAAACGTATTTAATAATGAGTCTGAAACTTTTGTAACATCTTGAAAATCCTTTTTTGAATTTACCCATTTATTTTGCTTCCTATAGGCCAAAAGTCTATCAATTTCCTGAGTAGACATTCCTAAAGTATAACCTTTATAATCTGTTATAAAATTCGGATTAAAAGGATACTGCTTAGGCGTATTCTCTTTAATTTTTAATTGCTTAAGAGAATCTACCTTCTGTTGAAATCTAACTAGTTCTGGAGTATCCTTGGGAGCAACACCCTTTGGAAAAGGAATTAACCAATATGCTAATTGAAGCACAAGTATAATTGTCACCAATAAAAAAATCCCATTACGTTCACTTTTTGAGAAAACGAAATGGGATTTCATATCATTAATAAATTTTAAAGATTATTTACATCTGTAGCACCATCTTCTAGTGCATTGTGTTTTTTAGAAATTGCTTTATTATACTTTTTAAGTTCTTTCTTAATTTTTGGTGAAAGCAAGATTACACCTATAATATTTGGAACTACCATTGCAAAAATCATTGCATCAGAGAAATCAATAACAGAACCTAAACTAATAGATGCTCCTACAATTACAAACATTAAGAATAAGAATTTATATACTAAATCTGTAATACGTCCTTTACCAAAAAGGAATTTCCAACCTTGCATACCATAGTATGACCAAGAAATCATAGTAGAAAATGCAAACAAGATTACTGCAATTGTTAATACTATTGAGAAGTGAGGAATTACCGTATCAAAAGCTGTTGCAGTAAGCTCTACACCTTCTGTAATTGGAGTTCCGTACTCCATAAAAGATGATTCGAAATTTGTAATAATAATTACTAATGCAGTCATTGTACAAATTACAACTGTATCAACAAAAGGTTCTAATAATGCAACAATACCTTCACTAGCAGGATACTTAGTACGTACTGCAGAGTGAGCAATAGCAGCAGAACCAACACCAGCTTCGTTAGAGAATGCACCACGGCGTATACCTTGTATCATTACTCCTATTAAACCACCAGCTATTCCTAATCCAGAAAATGCGCCTTCAAATATTAAACCGAATGCATCATCAATTAACGTGAAGTTAGCTCCTAAAATTATTAAAGCTGCTAATACATAAATACCAGCCATAAACGGAACAATCTTTTCTGTAACAGAAGCAATTCTTTTAATTCCTCCAATAATTACAACTGCAACCAACACAGCCATACCTATACCGAAAAACATACCTGCATTTGCAGATTCTATATCAAATAACTGCACAAATTGAGCAGCTGCTTGGTTAGCTTGAAACATATTACCTCCACCAAAAGATCCTCCGATAACAAATATTGCAAAGACAACTGCTAATACCTTACCAAGACCACCAAGGCCTTTTTCCTTTAAACCTTTCTTAAGATAGTACATTGGGCCACCATAAACTGTACCGTCTGGACCAACATCTCTGTATTTTACACCAAGTGTACATTCTGCAAACTTAGATGCCATACCTAAAAGACCAGCTACTATCATCCAAAATGTAGCACCAGGACCACCAATTGATAGTGCTACTGCAACACCTGCAATGTTACCTAGTCCTACTGTTGCAGATAATGCTGCAGTTAATGCCTGAAAGTGAGAAACCTCACCATCTGCGCTTTCATCTCTTATAGTATCTACAATATCACCTTCATCAGACATTGCAATACCATCGGCTCCATAAAGTTCTTCTGCTCCGTGCTTTTCAATATCTTCATATTTTCCTCTAACAACTTGAATTGCTTTAGAAAAACCAGTAATATTTATAAACTTAAAATATATTGTAAAAAATAATGCTCCACCTATTAATACTATAAGTACCCAAGGAATTTGAAAGGTTTCAGAAAATGGGATTTCATAAAAAATGCCCTCAACAAACCAACCAGTGTATTTGCTAAAGACAGCGTCTATCTTTTCTGATGTTGTTTGCTCTTGGGCAAACGTAATAATGGGTATTAATAAAGTGAAAATTGAGAGAAGTTGTTTTCTCATATCAAAAGTTATTATTTTTAGTTAAAATTTTGAAGATTGCAATATGACAAAAAAATTGCCTTTATCAAAGTAAAGGCATTAAAATGTTATTCTATTGTTAAATATTAAACTCATTTCTTAAGGTATTTATTTGATTTGGCTTTCCTATAACAATTAATTTTGAACCCTTTGTTATAAGCGTGGACGCTTCTGGGTTCACTACATAATCTCCTGCAGGATTTTTATATCCTATAATTGTACAGCCTGTTAAATTTCTTAAATCTACCTCGCGTATAGTTTTATCTATATTATCCGGACATACATGTTCGTAAAGTATTTCGCGCACGTTTACATTATCTTGACCGGATACGGAAAGGTTATCTAAAAATTCAACTAAATCTGGCATTACTACTAAACTTGCCATATGATCTCCTCCTATTTTATCTGGAAGAATTACATTATCTGCACCTGCAAGTTTTAGTTTTCTAAAAGACGTATCTACACTTGCTCTACTAATTATTTTAAGGTTTTTATTTAATTGCCTTGCAGAAAGCACTGTAAATAAATTATCTGCATCTTCAGGCATTGCACATATTAATGCTGAAGCTTGGTCTATACCTGCACGGATAAGGGTTTCATCTTCGTTGGCATTTCCTATACAAAACATGGTATCATCATCTTCATGTTTAGAAACCAAATCTTCATCCATCTCTACAATTACAAACTCTTTCTTGTAACTCTTTAGTTTTTCTACAGCTTCTCTACCATTTCTTCCAAAACCACAAACAATAACGTGATCTTTTAATTTCTGAATCTTTTTTTCCAAAGTTTTGTGTTTAAATTCCTCGTAGCTTCGTCTTGTAAACATGTATTCTGTAAATACAGATATTACGTAACCTAAAATAACAACGCTAAATAAAATTAAGAAAATTGTGAATACCTTATCGGCATTTGTAAGCGGATTTACTTCTCCAAAACCAACTGTGGTAATGGTAATAACCGTCATATAAAGTGCATCTATCCAATCATAATTAGATATGAAACGATATCCTAAAATGCCGAATCCTAAACTAACTGAAAGTAGTAGGAATGCTACGTAAATTCTAGATTTAAATATTTTAATCATAAATCGAACACAGAAGTTCGTTTAGTATATACTAAGTCTTTAAGCTTTAACCAGAATGCAAGTGTTAAATAAATTGCAAAGCCAACTCCTAAAGTTGCAAAAGATACGTAAATAAAGAATAGGCGAACACTTTTAGCTCGCATACCTAATCTGTCTGCTAATCTTGAAGACACATAAAACCCATGTCTCTCAAAAAAATGCCTTATTTTATATACCACAGTTAACATATTCCAAAGATAAGATATGTAATAGACACCAAGAAAAAACCACCTTAAATTAACTTCAAGGTGGTTTTTGTTATAAAAAAATCAAATTCAATTAGTGAACTGCAATTGGATCTGGATTAAAATCTGGATCTAAAAACACATTTCCGTCTGTTCTCAAATCTCCTAATAATAATAACCCACAAACATGAGGTGCCGCCATAGATGTACCACTTAACGTAGCATAACCACCTTGCATAGATGTAGAATATACACTTACACCTGGCGCACAATAATCTACAACACTTCCAAAATTTGAAAAGTAAGCAAATTGATCATTGCTATCCATTGCAGAAACTGTATATACATTTTCTCCAGAAGCTCTTGCTGGAGAGTAAAGGTTTGCTATACTTGTAGAGTTACCTGCTGCAATTGCAACACCAATACCTTTTGCACCTACTCTTGTGGTAGCATTATCTAAAGCACTGTTTATTCCTAAAATTGGAACTGCTGGTCCTAAGCTCATATTAGCAGCATCACCAGGTTCTCCTACAGCAGCAACATAATCTAGCGCCGCTATAATACCAGATGTAGCTCCACTACCATCTGCTCCCAACACTTTTAATGCCACTACTTTTGCATTTGATGCAACTCCAATAACTCCTATTCCATTATCAATTGCTGCAACAGTACCTGCAACATGACTACCGTGACCATTTTGATCATCTGGTGAAGGTTCTCCTGGAACAAAAGATTTACTTCTATCTACATCTACATTTAAATCTGGGTGATCTAAATCTATTCCGCTATCTATAATCCAAGCTGTTTTACCTGTACCATCTACACCACCATTTACTCTAGTAATTCCGTAAGGTGTATTTTGAGCTACAAATGCCATAGCTGTAGTTTCTTCTTTTGCAACACTTAATTTCACCATTACATCTGGCTCTACACTTGCTACTCTGCTGTCTGACTGTAATGATTTTAATTGCTCAGGCGACAATGTTGCTGTAAATCCTGTCATTGCAAAACCATATACTTGCTTTACAGATGTAGACTTCATGTGTGGAGCTGCAATCATTTCATTTACAAATGCATTTACATTTGCTAATCTACCTTTATAAGAATCATCATTCTTAATAGATTTTGAAGCAGCTTCATTTAAGGTTACAATATATTGCCCAGATATTGCTTGGGATTGTGATTCCTGAAGTACACTAGAATCATTTTTTAAATTTTGTGTTTCTGTAATTTGTTCTTCTGCATCACAAGACAAAAATAGAGATGATACAGCCATACCTGCAATGGCTATAAAAGTTGTGTTTGGTTTAAAAATTTTCATATTAAAGGGGTTTTGGTTTGTACAGGCTAAAACTATGCATACATATTAAAATGAAAACTTAAAATATTATTAATATTTGTTAATTATGGTTAAATATTAGTAATTATTCACATTTATTCTTAAAAATCATATTTATTCTTATTTTTTGATAATTTTCAACCCTATTTCACAATTTAGACATTTTAGCTTATCACAATAATTTCTCTTCATATGTATTAAGCCTTGTGAACAAAGAGCATTAGCGTTTAGTGACGGATAAATAGCTATATAACCTTTAGTAATATTATTTAATTCTAGAGGTAATAACCTCATCCAATTGATAATAGTTGTGTTTTCTAGACCATTTTTCTTATTGTAGAAAAACGTTAAAGGTATGATGGTGTTAATAATCAACAACGTCACAAAAGCTTTACTAAGTTGTTTCTTTTTTTGTTTATGAGACGATGTAAATGAATAATGTGTTTGCCAAAATTCACTCACCTCAATCTTAAATACAGTTTCTATTTCCTGAAGAGTTGTACACTCAATAATTTTTGAAAATAAATTACTGTTCGACGCATATAGCTCTACAAATTGAGCAAGTCTAATTGTTGGAAAATTGTCAGGACGCAACCTAAAAAACTTTGGTGTTTCTGTACTATGATTTTCGAGCTTAAATTTCTTGACTAAATAATTGTATTCCTTTAAAAGTGAGTTTACATAAAACACCTCTTCATTGGCTTGCAACAAATTACATTGGCCGAAAACCAAAGCTTCTAATTGAAACCTATTATGACGAGTTTTTAAAAAGACGTTAAAGGGTAAGCTTTGTAATGCATTATAAAAAAATGAACCATTTACATTTAAACCAAAATTTTTGGCTAACATTAAAAACAACACTTCTTCCCAATTAGATTGTGTCTGCTCGACCAAACGTTCAATTTCATTAGATTTTTCTTCCAAACGTTCTAAATACATGCGCTCTAACCAATGGGACAAAGTAAACTCTTCAATTAACGGAAACTCATCTTCACAAGCAATCCATTTGGTTTTGTTAGATAGTAACTTCTGAGCTTTCCTTAATAAAGATTCTGAAACAAGCTCTTTTAATGTTAATGTGGGTATAGGCTGTCCATCATTTCTGTAAATCTCAACATCATGCTCCCAAACAACATGAAGTATCACATTATCATAAGCAGGATCTTTCTCATGACGGTGCGCATACCAGTCTGATGACTTTAAATGCAACTCTACATTACCTGCCCAAAGTTGATCATCAATCTTTAATTTTGCATTAAAAAAATCTGGACCGGACTGCGTGGTGTTATGAATACCCACAGAACTTATAATAAGTTGCTGGCCTTGTTGTGTAGTTGCATTAAGGAAATCGAACTTTTTAAAGTTCCAGATATGATGTAGAAGTGTTTCTTGCACCTTTAAAGTTACAAAAATCTCTTATTTAAAGTACTGTTTTACAAATGGAAGCATATATTCTACCCAAAGTTTATATTGTGCACCACTAGGATGCAAGCCATCTGAAGCAATTAAAGATTCATTGGAATATGCTTGCTTTGAAATTGTATTAATATCATAAACTGGAATCTCATAAGTGCTAGCTACTTTTTTAAAAACAGTATTAAATTCGTCTATTTCAATTGCTACTTGTTCTGCTTTATGGTGTAACATTGGTGCAGAACCATAATCCGGAATATTTAGAGCAAATACACCTTTAGCACCTTTTTTTGAATGTTTTATTGCTTTTTCAAAAACTACTTTTAATTCTTCCTCATAAGTAGTTATAGATTTTTTTTGATATTGATTGTTTACGCCTATTAAAACTGAAACCACATCATAGGTTTCAGTTTTATCTAATCTATAATTAATAGCGCTTATAAGGTCGTCTGTACGCCAACCTGTTTTAGCTATAATTTTTATATCCCTAACCTTTAATCCATCACGTTTTAAAGCTTCTTTTAGTTGATTAGGCCAACGATTATCTTCTGAAACATTTTGACCAATAGTATACGAGTCTCCTAATGCCAAAAAAGAAACACCTTTTTTAGTATCTGAAACAGGAACACTTTTACATTGAAAAAATATACAAACTAAAACAACTAAAAGTACTTGAAAGGTATATTGAATTTTCATTCTTCAGAGATTTCCTTAGGGTGTTCTTTCTCATTTAAAGATTCTTCCAACAACTCCTCACCTAAGATTTTTTTCCATTTAAACAATTTTCGTTTCAACAACAAAAACCTTGATATTCCTATTGTTAAAAATATCACACAAGAAACTAAAGCCAAATAACCAACCGAATGTAGCGTACTATAATCTTTTAGTTGCAAAACTGCAATGCCGCCAATTAGCAAGTATAAAGAAGATCTTATATATGCCATGAGCGTACGCTCGTTTGCTAAACGCGTACGCTCCAGTGCTAAAATTTCTCTAGTATTTGCGGGTACAGGACTTGTTCTAAAAGGGTTTTTCAGTTTCATTTAGCATTATAAATAAAACAGAAAGATAATGAATTACTCAATATAACCCATCTTTCTCATCCAATCGTCATTATACATTTTACCAACATAACGGCTACCGTGATCGTGAAATAATACCACAACAACATCATCTTTTGAAAAGTGTTCTTTAAGTTGAAGTAATCCTTTAATAGCTGCTCCAGCAGAGTTCCCTAAGAACATACCTTCTTCTTTAGATAAGCGTTGTGTATAAACCGCAGCATCTTTATCTGTTACTTTGGTAAAACCATCTATGATATCAAAATTTACATTTTTCGGCAAAATGTCTTCACCGATACCTTCTGTAACGTAAGGGTAAATTTCTTTCTCATCAAACTCTCCTGTTTCATGATACTTTTTAAAGACACTACCGTAAGTATCAACTCCCCATATTTTCACATTCGGGTTTTGTTCTTTTAAATATTTCCCAACACCAGAAATAGTACCACCAGTACCTACTCCTACAACAAAGTGAGTTACCTTGCCATCTGTTTGCTCCCATATTTCTGGGCCAGTACTTTCATAGTGTGCTTTTGTATTGCTTAAATTATCATATTGATTAACATACCAAGAGTTTGGGATTTCTTTAGCTAATCTTGCTGAAGTAGAGTAATAAGACCTTGGGTCATCTGGAGCAACATCTGTAGGGCAAACGTGTACTTCACTTCCTACAGCTCTTAAGATATCCATCTTTTCTTTACTCTGTTTGTCACTCAATACACAAATCATTTTATAGCCCTTAACAATAGCTGCTAATGCTAAACCCATTCCTGTATTACCACTTGTGCCTTCTATTATTGTTCCGCCTGGTTTTAAGCGGCCATCTGCTTCTGCGTCTTCAATCATTTGTACCGCCATACGATCTTTAACCGAGTTACCTGGATTAAATGTTTCATATTTAGCAAGTACTAGACAAGGTAGCTCTGCAGTAAGTTTGTTAAGTTTTACCATTGGTGTATTTCCAATAGTCCCCAATATATTTTCAGCGTATTGCATATCTTTTATTTTGAAGGTGCAAAATTAGTAAATGAAATTAGCAAAAAGGTTAATTCTGAGTAAAGAATCCCTAATCAAATTTTATTGCTTTTATAGGATTTATTTTTGAAATAACATAAGATGGTATGAGCAACATAAGCAAACACAAGGTTAGTGTTCCTAAGTTTACAAATAGAATATACCAACCAATATAAACTGGTGCTTCTGTCACATAATAGGTTTCTGGATTAAGCGGAAGTACCTTAAAGTATTTCTGAATAAACAATAATCCTAGACCGATTAGGTTACCCCAAAATAATCCTACAACAATTAGGTAACCTGCATTATAAAGGAAAATCTTTCTAATACTATTGTCATTACTACCAAGTGCTTTTAAGATTCCTATCATTTGTGTACGCTCTAATATTAAAACTAAGAGCGCTGTAATCATATTAATACCTGCAATAAGGATCATTATTCCTATAATAAGAGCAATATTAAAATCGAACAGTCCAAGCCATTCAAAAATTGAGTAATACTGTTGCTTTATGGTTTTAGAATCTAAGGTTGAATCTATGTGTTCATATACCTCAACCCCTTTTTCTTCAAGTTCACTAAAGTCATCTATAAAAACCTCAAAGTGTCCAACATCATTATCATTCCATTTATTTAAACGTCTTATATGCCTTATATCTCCTATGACATAGGTTTCATCAAATTCCTGAAAACCTGAATTATATATCCCAACAACTTTAAACGCTCTCAACAAAGGCCTCTCTAATGTGTTATCCCTTAAAAAGTAGGTAACTGCTTTATCACCTAATTTTATATTTAATCGATTAGACATATATTCAGAAATAAGAACTTCATCATTTAAAGACTCCTTGTAATTTGGCAATCTGCCTTGCACTACGTAATCTTTAAACACGTCCCAATTATAATCTGTATCTAAACCTTTTATTACAACACCTTCAAAATCATCTTCAGTTCTAATCACACCAGCTTTAAATGCTACACCTTGTAAGTGAGTAATACCATTTACACTCTTAAATTCTGGGTAAAAGTCTTGATTTTTAGATATAGGTTTTAAACTAACCTTGGCGTTGTTATTATCGAAATTTGAAATGGTTATATGCCCATTAAACGCAGATATCTTATCTCGTATCTTATTCTGCAATCCTAAACCAGTTGCAAATGCAATAAGCATCATAATAACACCCACTGCAATTGCCACGATAGCAATTTTAATTATCGGTGCCGAAATGCTACTTTTATACGATTTTGAGCCAATAAGCCGTTTGGCAATAAAGCGTTCGAGATTCAAATGATTAATTTATGATGAATATGTGGTTCAAAAATACAGCTTTTGTAATGGTTTTTACTTTCCTATCCTGCGGAAATGGAAAAACTCAAGTAAATAATACGTCCAAAGCTTCAGAAAACGAAAACGTTAAGACAACCCAATCTACTACAACCCGATCACCACAACGCGGACTTTCGGTAACTGTTGGCGCCAATCAATTTGAGGAATATCTTCCGCTTTTAAAAGACAAGAAAGTGGCTATTGTTGGTAACCAAACCTCAATTGTTTTTAAAAATAGCGGATATGTTCACCTTGTAGATACACTTCTTTCTAAAGGAGTTACTATTACTAAAGTATTTGCACCAGAACACGGTTTTAGAGGACAAGCAGATGCTGGAGAAAAAGTAAACGACTCTAAAGACACTAAAACAGGACTACCCATAATTTCATTATATGGTAATAATAAAAAACCTAGTGTTGAGCAGTTAAATAATGTAGATGTTATTGTGTTTGACATACAAGATGTTGGTGCACGTTTTTACACTTACATTTCAACATTACATTATATTATGGAAGCTTGTGCAGAACAAGGTAAACCGCTTATAGTTTTAGACAGGCCAAATCCTAATGGGCATTATGCAGATGGCCCATTATTAGACCAAAAACATTCTAGCTTTGTAGGTATGCATCCTGTGCCAGTTGTACACGGTATGACTATAGGTGAATATGCACAGATGATTAGTGGTGAAGGCTGGTTAGACACTCCTAAAAAGACCGACCTTACCGTAATACCTGTTAAAAATTACAATAAGTCTATGCCTTATAGCTTACCTATTAAGCCATCACCTAACTTACCTAACTCCACTGCTGTAAATTTATATCCTACATTGTGTTTTTTTGAAGGCACTAATGTTAATGCAGGTCGCGGTACCAATAAGCAGTTTCAGGTGTTTGGCTCACCGTATTTAAATCCTGAGATTTATAATTTTAAATACACTCCCAAAGCAAATGAAGGGTCAAAATACCCTAAGCATTTGGGAGAGTTATGTTATGGGTTTGATTTAAGCGAAAACAATAAACGTTTCACAGAGCTTCATTTAGAAATTTTAATTTCTGCCTATAACAACACAGCAAACAAAGCTGAATTCTTCAATTCATTTTTCACAAAATTAGCAGGAACTACAATCTTACAAGAACAAATTGAAAGCGGATTAACTGCTGAAGAAATTTCTGAAACTTGGCAAGAAGGTTTGAAAATTTACAACCAAGTAAGAACAGCTTATGAACTTTATAAAAGATAGCCGCCATAACCTTTAAACATACATATACTTTAGACGATTTGGAGATTTTGGTTTCAACTATGAACCGAAATAACTTCGACTTTCTTAAAGCGATGTTTGTGAATATCCCAATTGAGAATTATCACATCCTTATAATTAATCAAACTACTGGAAACAATAAACTTGAAAGTGATTTTGAGAATGTTCGAGTAATAAACACTACAGAACTTGGTTTGTCTAAAAGCAGAAACATGGCATTAAAACAAGCTCGAAAAAAAATTGTTCTCATTGCCGATGATGATGTTGTCTATTTAAAAGATTTTGGACAACACATAATACAAAGTTTCAACAGACAAACAGATGCCGATTTTATTTCATTTAAAACTATAGTAAATGAAAATGGAAAACCTTTTAGAAATTATGTAAAAGCACCAAGAGCTTTAAAAAAGAAAGAATTAAGAAGAATCTTATCAATTGAAATGTGCTTTAAAAAAGGGTCTATAAAGCAAGTCCGATTTAATGAGTGGTTTGGATTAGGTGCTAAGTTTCCAAATATGAGTAATCAATTTTTCTTGAAGGATTTATGGCAACAAGGCCTTAAGTTTTATGAAGACCCTACACCAATAGTTCTACACGAACCTATATCCTCAAGTGACGAAGTTTCTACAGACAGAATTCTATATACTCGTGGCGCAGTTTTTTATAAAAAATACGGTAGCTTTGCTTATCTGTATGTAGCAAAATATGGTTTTTTTATGCTTAGAAAAGGTTATGTATCTATCTCTAAGCTTCCAAAAAAGCTATGGAAAATGCAAAAAGGCATTAGTGATTATAAACAACTTTTAAAACAAGGACTTGACAGAAGATAAGACCACCGTAAAAGACGTAACGTTTTTAGATATTCCAAAAATTATAGACCCAAGAGGCAACTTAGCAGTTATAGAACAACAAACTATTCCGTTTTCTCATAAACGTGTATACTATTTATTTGATGTTCCAGAAGGTGCTAAACGTGGCGGTCATTCCCATATAGAGCAATCTGAAGTTTTAATTGCTTTAAATGGCAGTTTTACCGTAATTGTAGATGATGGTGAAGACAAAAAACGTGTTACTTTAGATAACCCATTAAAAGGATTACTAATACCTAATGGTATTTGGAGAGAACTTGAAGACTTCACAAAAGGAAGTGTATGCTTAGTACTCGCAAGTGATATTTTTGAGGAGGCAGATTATATTAGAGAATACACCGACTTTAAATCATCTAAAAGTTGATATATAAAAACCTTTTTCTAATAAAAACTGATGTATTTCTTTTAATGTAACCACTAAACCTACAGGTAGTTTTAAAAGTAATTTCTGTTTTTTATTCAGGTTTTCTAACTCAATTTGATTTTTCCAAAACTTATAATTTTTTAAATCTTTAGCTAATCGATATGCCAATGCAATTGCATATCTGTTATTATCTAAATAATGCTTTAAATCAGCACTGTGCGATTCTTGGGTATTGAATTGAGAAAAATCTGGAAAGACTTTATCATCTACTTTCAGGTTACTTACTCTGCCCTTAATATTAATTAAATGTGTTACAGTGGCAATATTATGCAATGCTACTTTGCCTTGTAGTGCTAAGCTTGTCCAAAGTTCTATATCTTCTCCATGAGTAACGCCTTCAGTAAAACCTCCAACTTCAATAAACTTTGCTTTATTAATTGCTACAGCGCCCATACCTGCAATTGTAAATGGTAATGAATTTTTAAAATATCCACTAACTACACCTTTATAACCATCTGCTATTGTTCCAAACTGAGCTCTAATTTTACTTTTTTCAGATTTTTGCTTTATATAACCCATACAATAAAGTGCACAAGAAGGCATATCAACTATAAGATTATGCAAGGCATCTAAATGATTTGGCTTCCAAAGATCATCTGCATCTAAAAAGGCGATGTAATTAGAAGTTGCTTTTGTTACGCCGTAATTACGAGCAGTTGACACACCTTTATTGTCTTTTGAGTAAATTACAATCCTGTCATCTGTAAAAGATTCAGCAATTTTCAAACTGTTATCTGTAGAACCATCATTTACGATGATTACTTCAAAATCATCAAAAGACTGCAATAACACAGAATTCAACGTACGCTCAACATATTCTGCTTTATTGAATAACGGTATGATTACTGAAAAAAATGGCATTAGTTATAAAGTTTACTGTAGTGATACAACTTAAATAAATCAAAACATCTAATTGAAGGTGATGCACTATTTAGGTTCGCCATGATATATTTTGAGAATAGGCTATATAAGTTTTGAAATATGGCTGTCATGTAAAATTGATTAAGCGACAAATATGCTTTATGTAGCGGTCGTTCTTTGGCAGCCAAATTACCTGCTTCTACTTGCTGCTTTAATGTTGTTAAAGCTTCAATTTGTTTAGGTAAATACCTATGTATACGTTCTAGCCCTAAATGATATACGGGATTATGTATATGTTTTACATTTTTACCACTTTGCTTTATCGCTTCTAAAAAAATAATATCTGTCCCATAATTAGATGTCGCATTAGTACTTGTTATTTGTATAAACGATGACTTCTGTACACACATATTTGCTGAAACAATAGTGCTATAAGGGTTATTTTGCCTCACTGCTACATCGCGCTGTTCTCGAGTCTTACCATATAACCAATGCAATCTAAACTCTTTTGCAGGAGAAACATCATCCTTATAAGACACACCTCCAAAAACAAAAGGATGACTCAATTCTGTCTCAAGTAAATATTGCTTTAAAAAATTAGACGCGCACGGTAAAACATCTGCATCTAAAAACAGCAACCAATTAAATTTGGCTGCATTTGCTAAAGCTAATCTAGATTGTAACCTTCCTTTGTTTTTAGCATTCCTTATTATGGTCACTAAAGGACGTTTCTCTAAAATTTCAAGTTCTAATGTAATATTGGAATTGGTTGATCCGTCATCTAAAATAATGATTTCTAGAGGCTCCTTAATCGCCTTTGCTTGCTCTTCAAGGCTATTAACCAAGGTGCTGCAACTATCATTATATGTAGGGATGAGAATAGAAAGCAATAATAAAATATTTATCTTGCAAAGATATTCAATTAATCATAGTGGCTCTAAAATATAAATCAAGTTACAAAACGCTATATCTACTTCTTAGCATTTCTGTCATTTGGTATGTCTTAGTATTTGCAAGTATAAATTTGTGGAGCCAGAATTCAATTTATGTAGACTGCTCTACTTACCTAAAAGCTGCACAATTATTAATCTATGATTTTCAGCCTCACCAATGGCGACCTTTAGGTATGGCGATTTATGCAACTATACCAGGTGCTTTAGGGCAAGATTACCAAAGTGTTTTTACCTATGTAAAACCAATAAACCTTTTACTTTGGTTAGGCTGCATAACCTTCCTATACCTCATTATCTTAAAGCTAAGCAATAGGAAATTCGCTTTTTATGGAGCGCTTTTATTTATGTCCTGTATAGGTTTAACAGTATTAAATAATTTATTGCTTTCTGAAATCCCTTGGTTATTCTGCATTCTCATAGGTATTTATGGCTTAACAAAACATAAGGTTGATAACAGTATTTTATGGCTGAATGTTGGGATAGCTTTTATAATCATATCTATTGAATTTAGACCAATTTCAAAATTCATAATATTTTTATTACTCGTAATTTATGGGTTTACATTTTTAAAATCTTTAGCATCTAAAAGTCGTTTTTTTGTTGCCGCTGCTGCTTTAATCATTTTAGGACAATTTAGCTTAATGAAACAAGAGTATGGTGATTTTACAATTAGCTACATAGATTCGTTTACAGTACACCATTACCTAACAGAGCCTGCTGCTTTTGCTACATCTAATTACACAGACCGCAAAGCTTTCGAAGACGATTGGATGGCTCCTTATTTTAATAAACCCTATACAGAGCGTCGTGAATATGCAACTTCTAAATTTATTTCTGAAATTTCAGAAAACCCTTTTGGTGTAATAAACGTGTACTTAAAAAACCAATTGCACAATCTCACCACTCCAAGTTTGTATGTGTTAGATGCTAAAAATTTAAAGAACACACCTTACTTTACGTTAAGCAAGACTATACTATTACTGCTTTCAAAATTCCAAAATATTGCATTCTCGTGTTTAGGGATAGTAGGTTTATTATTAACGCTTTTCTTAGCTTTAAAAAAGCAACTACAATTTAAAGAAGATAAATTACTGCTATTTATTTCGTTATCCTTAGGATATACAATAACGGTTATAGGGATTTCTGCAGAACAATATGATAGGCTTAACGTACCTAATTATGCCTTAATTATTATTTTGAGTGTTTTATTATATCCAAAACTAAAGTCTTTAAGTAAGGCTAAGTAGTTTGTTTTTTCTGAACAACTTCAAATACCTTTTGTCCATCACACTTTAAAGTTTTTGAAGGATATTTAAGGAGTAAAGCATAATCATGTGTTGCCATTAAAATAGTGTTGCCATTTTTATTTATGTCTTGCAACACTTCCATAACCTCAACACTCGTTTGCGGGTCAAGGTTACCTGTTGGCTCATCTGCCAAAATAAGTTCTGGATCATTAAGCAAAGCTCTTGCTATTGCAACTCTCTGTTGCTCGCCACCAGATAATTGGTAAGGAAACTTAAAGGCTTTGGTTTTCATGCCAACCTTATCAAGAACTTCGTCTATCTTACTATCCATACCTTTTTTGTCTTTCCAGCCAGTAGCTTTAAGAACAAACTCTAAATTACCTCGAATAGTTCTGTCATTCAATAATTTAAAATCTTGAAATACTACACCTAGCTTTCGTCTTAAAAAGGGAATATCTTTCTCTTTTAATGTTCTCAGGTTATAATCTACTATACTACCTTCACCTTCTTGCAATGGTAAATCGCCGTATAGTGTTTTCATAAAACTACTTTTCCCTGTTCCTGTTTTTCCTATTAAATACACAAAGTCACCTTTGTTTATATGCACATCAACTTCAGAAAGTATAAGACTTTCACGTTGATAAATTGCTGCATTTTTAAGTTCTAAAACAGTTTCAGACATTGGTGTAGGTTTTGGGTTAAAAGTACAAATTTTAGCTAATGAGGCGTAAAATGTTGCTATAGTTTTTAATATACAGACAACATATTTAAAAAAGCTTCTCTTCTATAACTTCAAGTTAAACACCTTAGTAACATCATAAATTTACTGTCGGATAATTGCCTACGTTAAAGCTGTATAAGATTTGCATAATTATAACAGAACTTTCACGTTATGATAGTCATGAACTTGTAATTTAGTTCTCCAGAACCTACTAACAATTATTTATAATGAAACTACCCAAAATATTAGTCATCCTAAGTTTCGGATTGCTGTTACATACAGCTACGGCACAACAAACAACTGTATTTACAAATCAATATGTAGCGTATGAACAAGCACTGTCATTGTACGATAACAATCAATTTGCTGCAGCACAACAACAATTTGAAAAAGTAAAGCTAACCACAGAAGATGGTACTGTTGAAGCCAATTGCGCCTATTATATTGCTAATTGTGCAGTAAGACTTAACCAGCAAGGTGCAGATGATCTTATGCAGGATTTTGTAGATCGATATCCTACAAGTACAAAACGTAACTCAGCGTTTAGTGATGTTGCAAACTATTACTTTGAGAACGGTCAATATTCTCGTGCAAGAAAATGGTATGACCAAGTAAACCAAAGTAATCTTTCTAACTCAGAAAAAGAAAAATTCAATTTCAATTATGGCTATACATTATTTCAGAACAAACGTTTTGATGATGCTAAAAGCTATATGAATAAAGTAAGGGACTCTAAAGAATATGGTGCGCAGGCAAAATATTATTTAGGATTTATGGCTTATGAAGGTGACGATTATCAGGAAGCAGACGAGCTGTTTGAAGAAGTAAAAGGAAACGATCGTTATGAGAAAAACCTAAGTTACTTTCAAGCTGATATGAATTTCAAGCTTGGTAAATTTGAAAAAGCTGTAGCCGAAGGTAAAGCACAACTTGCAAAGTCTAATCCTAAAGAAAAGTCGCAACTTAACAAGATTATTGGTGAGAGCTATTTTAATTTAGGTAATTATGCTGAAGCTGTTCCTTACCTAAAGGAGTACAGAGGTACAAGAGGAAAATGGAACAATACAGATTACTACCAACTAGGTTACGCCTATTACAAACAAGGCGAGTTTGATAATGCGATATCTGAATTTAATAAAATTGTAGATGGTAAAAATGCTGTTGCTCAAAACGCATACTACCACTTAGCAGAATCTTATTTAAAGCTTGACCAAAAGCAGCAAGCCTTAAATGCATTTAAAAACGCTTCTGAAATGGAGTTTGATAATGCTATTAAAAAGGACGCCCTTCTTAATTATGCAAAGCTATCCTATGAAATAGGAAACAGTTATGAGAGTACGCCAAAAGTGTTAACACGTTACTTAGAAACGTATCCAGATACTGCAGAAAAAACTGAGCTTCAAAATTTATTGATCGACTCATATATTACCTCTAAAAACTACGCTGAAGCTATGGAACTTTTAGAAAGCAGTAGAGATTTTGATAATAAAGTGGCATATCAAAAAGTTGCTTTTTACAGAGGAATTGAGTTGTATAATGAAGACAACTATACCGAAGCAAAAACATATTTCGAAAAATCTTTAAGCGAACCTAGAGACGCTTCTTTTACAGCAAGAGCTACGTATTGGAACGCAGAAACAGATTATAACTTAAATAACTTTCAAGATGCTCTAATTGGTTATAAAGAGTTTCAAGGTATGAGTGCGGCCTCTCAAACAGAAGCATATAAAAATCTAGATTATAATTTAGGGTACGCTTACTTTAAACAAAAAGATTACGAGCAAGCCATCTCATATTTCAAAAAATACTCTGAAACCTCTTCAGATACTTCAAGAAAAAAAGATGCTTTTTTACGCTTGGGTGATACTTACTTTGTTACTAGTAAATATTGGCCAGCAATGGAAAGCTATAATGATGCTATTGCTCTTGGAGGTAAATCTGCAGATTATGCTGCATTTCAAAAAGCTATTAGTTACGGTTTTGTAAACAAGAACGACCGCAAGATTGAGGACTTAACTTCATTTTTAAATCAGTTTTCAAGGTCTACCTATCGTGATGATGCCCTTTATGAGCTAGGTAACACTTATGTAGCTATCGGCAATACACAAGAAGGTATAAAAGCCTATAACCGCTTAATTAGAGATGTCCCTAAAAGCTCTTATGTTTCAAAAGCACTTTTAAAACAAGGTCTTATTTATTACAACTCAGATCGTGGTAATGAAGCCTTGGAGAAATTTAAAAAAGTAGCCGCAGATTTTCCAGGAACTGCACAGGCAGACCAAGCTGTTAAAACTGCTCGATTAATTTATGTAGATTTAGGACGAACTTCTGAATATGCCAACTGGGTTAAAACTTTAGATTTTGTAAATGTTACAGATGCAGATCTTGACAACACAACTTATGAGGCTGCAGAACAACAATACAGGCAGGAAAATGCAAATGCAGCACTAAGAGGTTTTGAAAATTACTTAGAAGAGTTTCCTAATGGTTTACATGCGTTACAAAGTCATTTCTATCTAGCTCAACTTCAATTTAAAGACAATAAAAAAGAAGAAAGTATCTCTCATTATAAATTTGTATTAACCAAAGAGCGTAATGAGTTTACAGAACAATCTTTAGCACAATTGTCTCAAATCTATTTAGAAAAATCAAATTATAAAGACGCAATACCAGTACTTAAACGATTAGAGACCGAAGCAGATTTCCCGCAGAACATTGTTTTTGCCCAATCTAACTTAATGAAAAGCTATTACCAGCAAGATAATTATGAGCAAGCTGTTTCCTATGCAGAAAATGTATTGGCAAACTCAAGTATAGATACTAAGGTTAAAAATGATGCACATATCATTATAGCAAGATCTGCAATGAAAACTGGAGATGAAGCTAAAGCAAAAACGGCTTATGCTACGGTGCAAAAAACGGCTACAGGAAAGTTAGCTGCAGAAGCTTTATACTATGATGCTTATTTTAAGAATAAAGCAGGTAATTACAAAGCCTCAAATAAAAGTGTACAAACCTTAGCTAAAGAATACTCAGGATATAAAGAATATAGTGTAAAGAGTTTATTAGTTATGGCTAAGAACTTTTATGCTTTAGAAGATGCATACCAAGCTACTTATATTTTAGAAAATATCATTAACAACTTTACAGACTACCCTACAGTTGTAGATGAAGCTAAAGCAGAGCTAATTAAAATTAAAACAGAAGAAGCTAAAACAAATGCAGATGTTAACACTAACGGCAACTAAGTTCTTTAAGATGTTATACACTCAAATTAACCTACACCTAACAAAAAATCTAAGTCTGGATATGTCCAAATTAAATATAAAACACCTAATCTTAACCATAGCTATATTGGCAAGTTCTGGCCTTATAGCTCAAGAAGATGACAAAGAAACTATTGGTTCTGAAACTGTAGTTGTTGTAAAGCCCTACACACCATCTGTTAGTGATGCGTTTAAAGTAAAGCAAACGCCACAGCTTTTAGACTCTATTACTTTGCAAAAGAAAAGTATTACTTATAAAATCTTTTCTGTACCAGTAGCTTCTACGTTTACACCTACAAAAGGAACTGCAGCTAGAGTAGAAAAAGCAAGACCAATTCAGGCTTTTGACAGTTATGCAACTTTAGGTGTAGGAAACTACACATCTGCTTTTGCAGAATTTTACACCAATTTTGAGATTAATCGCGGCGAGAACTTCGGTATTAATTTTAAACATAACTCGGCTCAAGGAGGCATAGATGATGTTTTGTTAGATGATAATTATTACGACACTAACCTTGGTTTAGATTACTCTTTTAGAGATAGAGATTTAAGCTATACAATTGGTTTAGATGCGTTGCATAAGCAATATAACTGGTACGGTTTTTCCAATAACATTATAGTTACTAATGACAACCTTAATCGTACAGATGTTGTCCAAAATTACTTTGGAGCAGGTTTAAGAGCAAACTTAAGTTTAAATGACAGCTTCTTAGATCAAACAAGATTTGGCTTGTCTGTATTTGGAGATAGTTATGGCTCTTCTGAAATTAATGCCACTTTAAAACCAGAAATGGAATTTGAGATTGCAGGCGAAAAGATTCAAACTAACGTAAGTGTAGATTACTTAAATACTAGTTTTGACCAAAATTACGAAGGCACTACAGACCTAGCCTCTAGCTACCTTAATCTTGGCTTAAGCCCAAGCATCTTAATATTAAGGGATGACTTAGAATTAAATTTAGGAGCTTCTGTATTTTATAGCTTAGATTCAGAAAGTAGTGAATCTAACATATTTGTATATCCTAATATAAATGCAAGCTACAGACTAGCTGGCGAGTATTTTATTGCTTATGCTGGCTTAAATGGAGAGCTTAAACAAAACAGCTATAAAGGATTTGTAGATAACAATCCATTTGTATCTCCTACTCTTGCAATTACGCCTACAGACCAACAATATGTTGGATCCTTAGGAGCAAAAGGTAAATTAAGTGATGTTATTAGTTATAATATTAAAGGAAGCTACGCTAATGTAGAAGCACAGCCTTTATTTAAATCTAACACTAATACCTTTCCTTTAGGAGGTTTGTTAGAAGACTATGAATATGGTAACAGCTTTGGTGTTGTGTATGACAATATTAAAACAGTCTCCTTTTTTGGAGAACTAAACTTTGATATTACAAAGGTGCTACGATTAGGGCTTAATGCTGAATATTTTAGCTACAATACCGACACCCAAGAAGAAGCTTGGAACTTGCCAGAACTTAAAGCATCTTTATTAGCAGACTATAAAATAACTGATAAATTTACTGCAGGCGCTAATCTTTTCTTTGTTGGAGAGCGCCAAGCTCAAGCATCAGATTTTGATATGAGCGGTAACCTTACCACAGAGAACATTACATTAGATTCTTATATTGATGCTAATGTGCAATTAAACTACCTTATAAATGATCAATTATCATTCTTTGTGAAAGGAAACAATCTTTTCGCTGATAGTTACGAGAAGTGGTTAAATTTTCCTGTTTACGGTATACAAGGAATGGCTGGTGCCACCTACAAGTTTGATTGGTAATCATTTAATATAGCATACATTAAAAATCTAGTTCTTCACAGAACTAGATTTTTTTTTAGTAATAACACATAGGCATAAAAAAAAACGCTTCAGAAAAATCTGAAGCGTTTTGTGTATTTAGACATTACTTAGATTATACAATCTTGTAACGTTTTCTATCAACTTCTTTTAAGTAGATTTTACGTAATCTTAAGTGGTTTGGCGTTACCTCAACATACTCATCTTTCTGAATATATTCTAAAGCCTCTTCTAAAGAAAATTTAATTGCTGGTGTAATCTTCGCTTTATCATCTGCTCCAGAAGAACGTACGTTAGACAGTTTCTTAGTCTTAGTTACGTTAACAACCATATCATCACCACGAGAGTTTTCGCCAATTACTTGACCTTCGTAAATATCCTCACCTGGATCTACAAAGAAACGACCTCTATCCTGTAACTTATCGATAGAGTAAGGAATAGCAGAACCATTTTCCATAGATACTAAAGAACCGTTTTGACGTTGTGGAATATCACCTTTAAGTGGTGCATATTCTTTAAAACGGTGTGCCATAATTGCCTCACCAGCTGTTGCAGTAAGTAATTGGTTACGTAATCCTATAATACCTCTAGAAGGAATAATAAACTCACAAACCATACGGTCACCTTTAGCTTCCATACTTGTCATCTCTCCTTTACGAAGCGATACAAACTCCACTGCTCTACCAGAAACTTCTTCTGGAAGATCAATAGTTAATTCTTCAAAAGGCTCACATTTAACACCATCAATTTCCTTAATGATAACTTGTGGCTGCCCAATTTGTAATTCATAACCTTCACGACGCATTGTTTCAATTAATACAGATAAGTGAAGTACACCACGACCAAATACCATAAACTTGTCTGCACTGTCTGTTTCTTCAACACGTAGTGCTAAGTTTTTCTCAAGTTCTTTAGTTAAACGGTCTTTTACGTGGCGAGATGTTACAAACTTTCCGTCTTTACCAAAGAAAGGCGAATCGTTAATTGTAAATAACATACTCATTGTTGGCTCATCTATAGCAATAGTTTTTAACCCTTCTGGATTTTCAAAATCTGCTACAGTATCTCCAATATCAAAGCTTTCTAATCCTACGATTGCGCAGATATCTCCAGCTTTTACTTCTTCTACTTTTTTACGGCCAAGACCTTCAAAAGTATGTAGTTCTTTAATTCTAGCTTTTTGTATGCTACCATCTCTTTTTACAAGAGAGATTTGCATATTTTCTTTAAGGTGTCCTCTTTGTAAACGACCAATTGCTATACGACCTGTGTAAGAAGAGAAATCTAAAGATGTAATTAACATCTGTGTTGTTCCTTCTTCAATTTTTGGCGCAGGAATATGATTATAAACCATTTCTAATAATGGCTCGATATTCTCTGTTGGTTTTTGGTAATCATCACTCATCCAACCTTGTTTGGCAGAACCGTAAACAGTTGGAAAGTCTAATTGCCACTCTTCTGCACCAAGCTCAAACATTAAGTCGAATACTTTTTCGTGCACCAAGTCTGGAGTACAGTTTTCTTTATCTACCTTATTTATAACTACACAAGGCTTAAGGCCTAAGTCTATAGCTTTTTGTAGTACAAAACGAGTTTGAGGCATAGGGCCTTCAAAAGCATCTACTAACAATAAAACGCCATCTGCCATGTTAAGTACACGCTCTACTTCTCCACCAAAATCGGCGTGACCAGGTGTATCAATAATATTAATCTTAATGTCTTTGTAGTTTACAGAAACGTTTTTAGATGTAATTGTAATACCACGTTCGCGTTCAAGATCGTTGTTGTCCAATATAAGATCACCAGTGTTTTCATTTTCTCTGAATAACTGACAGTGATACATAATTTTATCAACCAAGGTTGTTTTACCGTGGTCAACGTGAGCAATAATTGCTATATTTTTGATTTCCATAGGTCTTGCCTTATTTTAAGCGTGCAAATGTACTACTATTTTTTCAGTGTTTAATACTAAAATTCAGAATTAAAAAAGAGCCTGAATATACGTACCTTTGCAGCAAACAAAGAACCTATGAAACTTGATTTAATTCCAAGACTAAAGCATACAGATTCTAACAACTTCTTTTTACTTGCTGGACCGTGCGCTATTGAGAGTGAAGATATGGCTTTGCGCATTGCAGAACGCGTGGTAGAGATTACCAATACATTAAAAATTCCTTATGTTTTTAAAGGAAGTTTTAAAAAGGCAAACAGAAGTCGTATAGATAGTTTTACTGGTATTGGTGATGAGAAAGCACTTAAGATCTTAAAAAAAGTTTCTGACACTTTTGATGTTCCTACGGTTACAGATATTCACGAAAATAGCGATGCTGCTCTAGCTGCAGAGTATGTAGATATTTTACAAATCCCTGCTTTTTTGGTAAGACAAACCGACCTTGTTGTGGCTGCTGCCAAAACTGGTAAGGTTGTAAACCTTAAGAAAGGACAATTTATGTCTCCAGAAAGTATGCAACATGCAGTTAAGAAAGTAACAGATAGTGGTAATAACCAAGTTATGGTTACAGATAGAGGTACTATGTTTGGCTACCAAGATATGGTGGTAGACTTTAGAGGCATACCTACAATGAAACAATACGCTCCGACTGTTTTAGATGTTACGCATTCTTTACAGCAACCAAACCAAACTAGTGGTGTTACTGGCGGAAGACCAGATATGATTAATACTATTGCAAGAGCTGGAATTGCAGCTGGTGTAGATGGATTATTTATTGAAACTCATTTTGATCCTGCTAATGCTAAAAGTGATGGAGCCAATATGCTAGATTTACAATACTTAGAAAGCCTACTTACTAACCTTACTAAATTAAGGCAAGTGGTTAATACATTTTAGCGTTGTTTTAAATTCTGAAATGCTTCTGTAAGAATTGCCTTTACAATAGCATGATCTATATCTTCTAAAGTGTGAAATCTTAAAGATCTAAGCATTTTTCTGTTTTCTCCATCAACAAGGTATTGCGTATGTTGTTTTATATGAATACCATAAGGAATACCTAAATCGACATAAGTTTTTCTGAAATTTAGAAAGCAGAACATTTGTTTGTAGGCACCATAAAATGGCAAACTCCATTTGTAGGACTCTTCTACATCTTCTGAAATTGATAAAATTATAAACCTCAACTCTAGCAAAATAGATTGCCAAGGTTGAGGTTTTTTTAATATATAATCTTCAGCTGGATTCAATAGTTTTAATCTTTAACAAATTTTAAAGTCTGACTTTGGTTGTTAATAGTAATTGTTGCAAAGTAAATTCCATTAGATAGCTGAGATACATCTACCCTATTTGAATTAAGCTTAACATTATTTACTTGTTTTCCTTGAACATCAACAATTTGTAGAGATGCATTCTTTGTATCATTTTGTAAACCTTCTACATACAAATATTGGTGTGTAGGATTTGGGTATACATTTAACTGCAGTGCGTTATTGTCTTTAATTGATAATGTTTGACCTTCTTGAACAAACAAGGTCTCATTTATTGTCGGGTTTAAAATAGTATCTACAATACCAGATGGCCAATAAATAGTTACACTTTCTATTTCTGTATCTGTACCTATTCCAAAATGTGCATTAAGAGAGCTCATATACCTAAAACCATCTCCACTACGTATATCTCGCATTTGAGATCCCATTGCGCTTTGTATTTCAATTCTTGCTCCTATACCATTCCAGTTACTTTGCACACCTTCTGTTGTAATTTTTAGCCAGTTGTTATCATTACCATCATTCATATAAATATTACCAGAGAGTATATCCAAAAATCCATCATTATTAAGGTCTCCAATAGGACCAGCTCCAAAGTTTACTATTTGTTGAGTAAAGGTCATATCTCCGTTATTAAAAAAGAAATTTCCAGAACCTGAGTAAATGTCTAAATACCCATTGTTGTCAAAGTCATGAGTTACATACTCTATATCTGTATCTTCAAAATTCTCTAAACCTGTACCTGTAATAACATCTGTAAAAGTAGACTCGTCGTTACGCATAAATTTATGACCTCCATTAGTAAATGAACTGGCGCCAATAAACGCATCCATATCACCATCATTATCAAAATCTCCCCAAGCAGAAGACCAAGTTTGCACTGGGTCTGCCAAATTCATAGCCGTACTCACTTCTGTAAAATTACCACTGCCATCATTCTCATGTAATTGATTAATGTTGGCACCAGAGTTACCACCACGACATTTTGCTATAAACAAATCCATATCGCGATCATTATCGTAATCTATCCAAATGGAGCCGTAGTTGCCGCCATTTACAGTATCTCCTAATCCACCTTGATTAAAGGTTAGGTTCCCATTACCATCATTTATATAATACACATTAGGTTCAACATCATGACATACAAAGGCATCTAAATGACCGTCATTATTAATATCTACAAAATTAGAGCGTTGTGAAAACACATATTCTGACCCTGAAATTTGTGAGAAACCAGTACCAGTATCATTTGCTATCATAAATGTGACACCACTTGCACCTCCATATAATAAATCGTTGTAGCCATTACCATCTATATCTCCAGCAGACAAGCTCCACGATGGTGAGTTTTCTGCAGATGTAGTTTCGATGTTTGCTGTTGTAAAGTCACCTGAAGTTTGCTGATATCTGATATTAACATTGGTAGTGCTAATTGAAACGATATCATCTAAATAATCGCCATTCATATCGACCAATGCTCTTTGAGTTCCATCTGTTTCAGAACTAGTAGAGGTAAATGTGATGATTGTCTCTGGTTCTGCAATAACTGCACCTTCAATAATTTGAAAATCAAATCCTGAAGAATTCCATTTATTATCAAAAGCAATATAATACGTTGTACCTGCTTCAACATTAAATTGTGCTATAGATAAAAATCCAGTTCCTGCATCATCATCTCCAGAGCGGCACACTAAATCTCCACAAGTTCCAGTATATACATGAAACCTTGTGTCTGCTTGAGGATCTTGATTTTGGTTTTGGGATAGGTCTGTGGTAATTGTAAGCCCTAAATTTTCTTGTGCGGTATATGTATACCATTCGCCTGCAGTTGCACCACCACCATTAGCTGCACAAATTGGCGATGGCACTTCTGTTCCATCTATTGCATCAACTGTATATATACCTTCGGTTATTGCTATTGCACTCGCACAATCGTCTTGGGAAAACCCCAAGCTTGAGATGAGGCAACATAAGAAGCTTAAAGTAATTTTTCTCATAAGTTAAGTATTTAAGTTTAGTTTAGTTTCCTTAGTTGCAGGATGGCTCTAGGCTGTTTATCCATTCCTGTATTAACGCGGCACCTTCTTCGTGATTTACAGTTCTGCCTAAAAGTGGCATTCGTACAGCTTCATCTGTACTGCTTATTCTTTCATACAGTACCGATCTTGCTGCATTTCCCGATGCAATTATATGTGTAAATTGGTCGCCAATATTTTCATCAGGTGTCACACAAATCCCTAAATTTTCGGCTATTGCAGTTTCATTATACGCAAAGCGCATTGGCCTATAATCACAATGGCTACCTTCTGCATGGCAGTGCGCACAATTAATATCTATATAAGCTCTTACGCGCTCTGTAATATCTGCAGATGTATCATCCCACATTACTACAGTTTGTATAGTTGAAGGGTAACTATCTAAATATCCTTGAAATTGAAATTTCTCTAATTGGTTCATTTCACCATCGGTATAGGCAAACACCTTATTAATGTTTTGAGGCTTAAGACCAATAGGAATTGGTTGGTCATTTTTTTTATGACACGTAAAGCATTCGCCTTCAGAAGGTATGCGATAGTTTATTGTTTGAGTTTCATTAGCATCGTTAACCCAAGTTATATCTGTAAAACTGCCATCCATATCTAGTACGGCATTGGTTTGATCTTCATTCCAAACGTATTCTGCAAACTCCCAAGTATTGTTGAGTTTATACATAACACGAGTCTCAATAATTTTTGTAGTGTTTGATGGCTGTACGTTTATGTAATAAAAATTCTTAATAAGCACTGTGCCATTTGGAAAGTCTAGAAGAGACGCGTCTGAAGTATATGAAGCTGAAACGCCAGATGGCATCCAGATAAATCGTTTTTTCTTAGCATAATCTGAAAACAATGGTGACTGTAAGTCGTAAGGCAGAACATCGTCCTGAGGAATTAAATTTGAAATGTCTCCTTGAAAGAAATTATAGTCAGATAGATTTTGATAAGGAACTTCTGCTGGATTAAAAACCACCAATGTCTCATTCTCTCCACCAGTATTACCATCATCTACTGGATCATCATCTGTAGGATCTACAGTAGTAGGTGGTTCTTCATAACCATCATCTTCTGAACAAGCAGTTATTACTAGTATAACACATAGAAAAATACATCTTAAAATGGCAAAGGGTAATTGTCTTAACATATAAATACTGTCTTTTACCGATAAAAATAGGTAAAAAAGTATAATGTTAAGTTAAATGCAATTTTTTAACGCGTTGAATGTCTTAATATTAATTACCGTTCACAAAATCTTGCAGATATTTAAACCTATCTGTTAGCGTGCCTTTACTTGTTGTCATTCGCGCTCTTTGCAAAACTCCATCCTTATCACCGTTAAAAAATGCTGGAATAACATGTTTTAAAAACATTTCACCAAAACCTTCACTGGCATCCTTAGGAAGTTCACAAGGCAAATTATCTACAGCCATTACTGTTATTGCACCTTTTTCATCAAAAGGAACCTCTTGTTCTGTTTCTGGATTATAACCATAAAAAGGATCTGCAATAGTAGACGCCCTAAGTGTTGATGCTACTGGACCATCTACATCACAAGAAATATCTGACACTAAATCTATATTAAATTCTGGGTGTTTAGCGTCTTTTCTAGTAAAGAGAAAAGGTGCATCGTTACCATAAAAGTGACCAGCAATAAACATATTGCTCACTTTCGCAAAACGCATAAAGTTAGATTTATAAGGCGTAGGATCATTATAAAACTCATAACGGTTACCTTCTTTTCCATCTATACGCGTATTATAGTCTAACACATCGATCATTGTGTATACAGGCCCGTTATAATTAGTGGTTAAGTAATCTTTTACATTAACCTGCTTAATTTTGAGATGATCTAAAATCTCTTTAGCTCCTAAAGCCACTTTACCTGTTCCAGAAAGTACTATTTTAATATTAGGAAGAGTAATTTTATCCAGTTCGGCTTTCATAGCATTAAGATCTGTAAGACCTTCTGCTTTTGGCAAACTAAACAGTGTATCTCTTAAGACTAAAGCTCTAAAGCCATTATAAGCTCCAACCAAACCAGCATAGCGACCAAAACCTATAAGTCTTCCTCCATTTTCCTTTACAATTGTTTCATGATCATAAAGCTCTATTTTTTTATCTAAAATAGCACGTAACAGTGCTCTGTTATATGGTTGTTCCTTAATGGTATGACTGAAGAAAAAATACTTTTTACTTGGTATAAGAGCACTTACAGGCACTTCCTTAACTCCAAGAAAGACATCAGCCTCTGAAACATTTTCAGTAACTGTGAAACCTTCATCTACGTATGCTTGATCTTTAAATATCCTTATATTAGAGGCTTCTACTATAAAATTAGCATCATTAAATGCTTTAGATGCATCTTTTAATTTAGATGGTGAAAATACCACACGACGGTCTGGCGGATTTTTACGTTCTTTTATTAAAGCGAAGGTTATGTTACTCATAGAATACTGTAGTTTTGTCGGTCTTAAAAAATAACAAGGTATTGGCATACCTTTTGCATTTTTGAAGGTGCAAAGGTATTATAATTATTCTACCTTTGCTTTAGATTTATTTTAAGGCTTTGTAATGTATGAGTCTTAGCGTTAGGGATTGAAGCTGTTACCGTGTAACACTGAAAGCCCGACCCGATTTAGGGTAACGCCCACATCTTTATTATACCATACTAAATGTATATTATTTGATGTGAAATATGTTCTTTGAAAGCAAAATTTTCAATACAAACTTGGGGTCGACTGGTTTTGACAGCAGGTCTAATTGAATAGTAAGCATGTCGAGCGCTGGAACACAGCTCGTAAATCTCATGATTCACACTTTTTTAAACGGCGAGAATAACTACGCCTTGGCTGCATAATCCGAATTACAGTAGGATTAACTTAATCACGTGTTAGACACGTGACCAAGATGTCTCGAGAAGGCCTTGGTTTACGGCGTTCTCACTAGAGGCACCGAAAAAGTAAACATAGTTTTGGCAGGGTCTTGATGCCAAAGTGAACTTTAATTGAGAATAAGGTAGTAGTTGGTGGTCTTAAGCCGGCTGATGCACGAAAATTAAATTAAGACTACACATGTAGAAAGCTGTTGAATTGCTTGTTTGGACGGGAGTTCGAATCTCCCCGACTCCACCAAAAACCCTCGAAACACTATATTTTTCGGGGGTTTTTATTTTTAGGGGACATTAGAGGTGACAAATTTTATATAGCTAACTTTTTAAAAAATAGTGTTTATAATCTCTGAAAGCGTTTAAGTTTAAGCAATAAAAAAACCCCAGAACATTAATTCTGAGAATTTTTTTTTATTTAATGTAGTAATTACTCTTCTTCGTTAGATATTTTAAGACCATCACTAGTTGAGTTGTCTTCTTCACTATGCATATTTTTACTATCTCTAGGAGTGCTATGTCCTTTTTCATTTTTTACATTTCTGTCATTTCCATTACTCATAATATTATTTTTTTAGTTTATAGGTTAATAAAAGCATATAGCCATTTAATAGAAAAGCTAATGCGTTAGTTATTATTATTGGAATATCATCTTTGAGGATTCCATAAACAGTCCAGAGTCCGACACCTGACATAATTATCATTAACATGCCTCTTGAGACATCATCAACCTGTTTTGACTTATATGCTTTAACAATTTGAGGTACTATACCACACATTGTTAAAATACCTGCGACGATGCCTAAAGCTGCTTCCATTAATATTTAATGTACGTCCTCTAATCTAGAAACACTATCTAAAGTGTTTTTAATATCTTGAACTTGTTTTGTAATTGTGCTTCTTAAGTTATCAGGAATCTCTTTGTTGTTATTTAAAAACTCTTCGTAGTCTTCAATACTTGCTTTATCGCCACGAAGACATTCTTCTAACAACGCCTCATCATTATCTTGTGAGAGTGCAGTTTTCACGTTAATCCAAGTTCTATGCAAAGATCCTACAGCACTTCCAGAAGCATTATCATTAAGATCTGGGTTGTAAATTTTTAATTGGTTTAATAATTTACCTGCAAACTCTTTACGCTCAGTAGCCTGTTGGATAAAAAATGACCTTAATTGACTGTCATTAGCTTTATCTGCAACTTGTTTATAGCCTTTATATGAATCATTATTCTTTTCAATTATTTCTTGAATTGAATTGGAAATTTCTTTCTTATCCATATCTATAATTTTATATTTAATAATTGTTCAACTCAAATATAAAAAGCAAATGTATGTTTACTAAAAATTTAATATATATTAGGATTTTTCTCTAAATCCATTGTTAAAATAAAAGTTAATACCATAACTTTTATTTAAATTTTTATAATAACTGTAACCTTTGTAAGTTTACCTAGTTGCCCCTATTTTTTATTTATTTAATTATAGCCATTGGCATCATCTCTTCTTATATATAGTATTAAGCATCGTAGCAAAGAATGTTATGCTTTTCGGTTTTCTTATAATGCTGTACTTAATAATGCAATTAAAAATCATCGCCTCATATTTTACAGTACTACATTTAAAACTTATTATGCCTTTAAGGAAAGTATAACCTTAAAGGACCTTCTATCATTTTTAAACACTATAGTTAATATTAAAATCACACTGAGCGAGGATATTAATAAAGAGCTTGAAGTGGAGACAATTTCCTATAAACTTAAAGATCTTCCGAAGCTTTCTTCGTCTCATACAAAGACACTACAAAACTTTAGCAGATGGATGGCAGAAAAACGACTTGCACAGAATACTATTGACATTTATACTGAAGTTACTAGAATATTCTTGAGGTACCTTTCATTAAAACAAGCTGATGAGATCACTAATATTTGGGTACAGCGGTTTAATTATGATTACATTATTGGAAATGGATTTGGTGTTGCTTATCAAAACCAATGTATTAATGGCATTAAAAAATTTGTTTCATTTTTAGGAAAACCTTTAGTTCTGGACACTTTGGTTAGGCCTAAAAAGCCACAAAAATTACCTGTTGTTCTAAGTAAGGAAGAAATCTCTCAATTGTTTAACGTTATAAACAATTTAAAGCACAAGGCTTTACTTGCATTATTATATTCTGCAGGATTACGTATTGGAGAAGCATTGCAAATTACACCAGAAGCAATAGACAGTAAACGGATGCTTATACGCATTGAACAAGCAAAAGGAAATAAGGACAGGTACACACTATTATCTGAGAGTTTTCTTACACTACTTAGAATGTATTACAAAAAATATAAACCTAAAACATATTTGTTTGAAGGGCAGAATGGCGGCGCCTATACGTCATCAAGTGCACAAAAGGTCTTAAAACGAGCTTTAAGAGATGCAGGAATTACAAGGACAGGTATTACTTTACATACCCTTAGGCATAGTTTTGCTACACATTTATTAGAGTCTGGCACAGATTTAAGGTACATACAAGAATTGTTAGGGCATAATAGTCCTAAAACCACAATGATCTATACTCACGTAAGTAGTAAAAGTTTACAAAACATTAGAAATCCGTTTGATGAACTTTAGATTTATATATTTACTTGCAGATAAGCGGAACTCATTATATCGAAAACTTCCGCTTATCCAACCTAAATCAAAAGCTATGCGGAACTAAGTTCCGCATATAAACTAGTTGGCAACAAGCTAAAATGAACAGTTCCATAGACAAAATTATCGCTGAAACACCAATCTTTGAGGATTCTAAAACTTTGGAATTATTTGAATATTTTGATTCTATAAAAGAACAAGGATTTTTAACTAAAGAGCAAGGATTGAGAATATTAAAATGGAAATCTCCTAGACCATTAAAACATTATAAAAAAAACAGCAACGAAGATTTTAAAAAAATCACGAAACTAGCTTTTCAACAAAAGGATGAGAAATTAAAAATACATATACTAACCGCTTTGGTTGGTGTAAAATATCCTTCAGCTTCTGCAATCTTAATGTTTTTAAACCAAGATTATCCTGTTCTTGATATAAGAGTATGGAAACAACTTTATAATCTCAAATACGTTACAACCAATCCAAATGGACTAAATTTCTCATTGGAAGAATGGAACACTTATTTAAAAGTAATTAGAAGCATAGCTAGTGAATACAATACTAATGCTCGACAAATTGAAAAACAGCTTTTCGACTTCGATAAAGCTAATCAAATAGGAAATCTATACTAATTCGTAATGCTAACTTTAGTATGTGGTTTATTATGTAGACTACAGTTAGCTTTGTGCATACTAAAATTAGCAATGGATTCTAATTCAGATATATTAATAAAATTTGGCAACCGAGTTCGTGAATTACGTAAACTCAAAAATCTATCTCAAGAAGAATTGGCTTTTAGAGCTGATGTTCATAGAACATATATTGGAATGATAGAGCGTGCTGAAAAAAATATTACACTTCTTAATATTGAAAAAATTGCTAATGCTTTAGAAGTAAGCATAAACGATTTATTCAATGAAACCAGAAAATAAATATATTACAATAACCGACAATCAAAACCGAATAGAACAACTTCTTATGGAGTTAGTTCTTGAACCTAGAATTAAGGCTCTTGTTTGGTCGCAGATAACAAGACAAACACCTAATATGAAAATAGGTTATCCTGGTCAGCATTTAGCATCCTTGATAACCGGTGTTGAAGGCTCTAGAACAGGTGCAAGAGGAGATGATTTGATTGACGGTACAGAAGTTAAGTCTTGTAGTAGAGTTGACCAATTAGATTCTTGTAAAGATTGTAAACAGAAAGTTTTAAGAATCGAAGCTGTTTGCCCTCATTGTGGTTCTGCGAATTTGAAAAGGATGGATGATAGTAAGTGGCTATTTTCTGTTAAATCAGAGGAAGAATTAAAACTTTTAACTAAAGATTTAGACCGAGTTTTTTTAACGATTGCAGATTATCCAAATTTTGCAAGTAATGACTTTGACACTATTCGCTTTCAAGCATTTGAAATGTGGAACAATACAGAAAGACATAAGCACTTTACTAGTCTAATGACAAATTATTACAACAAAATATTTCTAGAGCATATTAGCAGAAATGCAAATAAAACTCCAGCACCAAAAAACTTTTGGCCATATTCGTATCAATTCTATTTATGTAATCCAGTCAAAGTCTTTGAGTGCATTGTTTCCAATGCAAATACTAAGCCTCAAATTAATATTACACATCTTGTTGCTCCCGATTTTGACCGAAGCTTGTTAATACCTGAATTGATGCCAACAAGATTACTTTCACAAGATGAGATTGATTTAATTATTGAGAAAGTACCTGAATATATTTTATCATCTCAAATAGTTCAAGGTTCAAATTATGAAGCTTTAGTAAAAAGCAGTAAAACTAAAAAGAAATTTATTTCTTTGCTTCCATATATTAGTGAGACAACTAGAAGTTATTTAGATTTAAGAGATACAGACAAAGTTGCAGAAGCAAAAACTAAATATTCAAGGCGTTAGCTAAATTACCTAAAGGGTTTTCAACACTTTTAATTCGTTTTAGTACTTCATTATAATAATCTTCATCTGATTCAATAGTGATGAAATCACGTTTCAATTGCAAAGAAGCAATTGCTGTTGAGCCACTTCCCGCAAATGGGTCAAGCACAACATCTCCTTCATTACTGCTTGCAAGAATTAGTCTTTGAATTAGTTTTAGAGGTTTTTGTGTAGAATGTACTCTCTTTTCTTTGTAAAAATCAATGTCGCGCCAAATATCAGTTACTCCCATTTGAGCATTGAACGTTTGAGCGACACTTTCATATGGTAATTTAAAATCTAAAACTTTTTCAAGTTTTGACCACAATTCTTTGGTTGGAAATTGCTCGCAGACATTTTTTCCTGTATAAATACTCCACATTCCACCTCCATTTGACTTGACACCAAGTCCTTCATTTATTTCTTTTGCTTTTAAACCAAGTGCTTGTTGCCTTTCTTTTAAAAATGGCTTAACAAATTTTTTATTATCCTTTGTAATAAAAAGTATGCTTTCTGTTGTATTTGGAAAAAGTCTGTATTTTTTTGTAGCTCTTCCAGAAACAGCTCTCATTCCTTTATCTACTAATATTTGTTGTCTTAAATCTAAACCTAATTCATCAAAATAAGGAACTAATAAAGCTAATGTTCTAAAATAGCCAAAACAATAAAAAGTTCCTCCTAATCGTAACACTCTAGAAACTTCAGAAATCCATTCTAAACACCACTCAACATATTCTTTTTCTGTTTTCCATTGATAATCCCATTTTTCACCAATTACTTTAAAATATGGTGGGTCAGCAATTATTAAATCAACTGAATTAGAATCAAGTTTTTTTAATTCTTCCGTACAATCTCCAAGTATGACTCTATTTTTCATTTTACGCTAATTATAGTATGCAAATCTAACTACTTTTTTTGAAACATACAAGCGAAACTCTGAATGAAAAAAGCCAGTTGCCAACAACGTATATAAAAAATAGCGGTTTAAGTGCTAAAACGAAAATGATTTTTATAAATTTAAAGTCAGTAATAATCCGAAAAGTTAGTGCCTAAAATCCGCTACTTTTCATATACAAGACCGTTACCCACAATTATGAAAAAGATACTGCACATATTGACAATCATACTTCTTCCATTGACAGTTTTTGGTCAAAAGGAGTATTTGTCAAGACTTTCAATTTCAGGCGGTGTATCAGAACTTGGAATTTCACCATCCGAAGAAATTTGGGTAGCGACAAAAGCAGGAAATGTTTATTTCACCAAACAAATCGGTGAATTATGGAATATGGGACCATATGGTTCGTTAGACCCTTATAATTTCAGTTCAGGAAAGACATTTGAGAGATTAAACTTTTTCTCTGAAGATACTCTGATGATTTCAGGGTTTATTCAAGAAGGCGGAAAACAAGACTTTGTTTTTTGGTCAGGGAATCACGGAAAGACTTGGGAAAAAGTAATATTCGGAAAAAGTAGTTGGATTGATGCTGCATACATAAACAACAATGGCAAAGCTTGGATGAGTGGTAATTCGCAACTCATTTATTACACAGAGGATAAAGGAAAAACTTGGAAAGCCTTTGATAAGGCAGGAAATGAAAACGCACTAAGATTTTCAACTATTCATTTTGCAAAAGATGAACAAACAGGATTGTTTGGCTCTTTTTGGAACGTACTCTACAAAACAACTGATAACTGCCAAAGTTGGGAAAAACTACCAACACCTTTAAGTCAAGGAAAGTATGAAAGGCTTTCGAAAGAAGAGCGACCCGACATTCGTAAAATAAGAATTTTTGGAAACTACTATATCATCAATCAGCAAGGTAGAGTGTTTATAACTAAATCCGATTCTATTGATTGGACTTATTTGCCCGAAATAATTGATTTTGAGGTTTCTGAAATCAATAACCTTTACACAATTAATCAAGATTTGAGCATAAGCCATTATGATAATGCTTTTTCTCAAACTTGGCAGTCAGAGGAATCGCTTGAAAACAACCCCAGAGCAATTGGAGTTAGAAACAACAAACTTTTTGTGTTGACATTTGAAAGCATTTACAAGATTAATCCCGATGACTTTATAGTTTCTCAGTTATTTACGGATGAAGTTCCTATTCAAGAACCCTACTTGAAATTAAGCTTTGAAGGTGAAGAATATGGATTTGAGAATAAAGATATTTTACGCTTTGACAAGAAAAAAAAGCAATGGTATCGGTTTATGACTTTAGACTTCTCAATTGCTAATGCTTCCTTATTTGAGAGCAAAATTGTATTGGCAGACCGAAGCTTAAATAAACTATACACCTTAGACCCAAAAGAAAAATCAGTTAATGAATATAGTTTGCCTGAAAGTCTTTTTTCTAATCTCGTAGTTAAGGAGTTACATTTTGAAAATGGCAGTCAAGGTTGTTTCCATTCTGACAATTCATTAAGGACTTACAATAAAAAGGGAGATAAATATGTAGTTGATAAAAAAACAAAATCTTCAAAATATCTTTCCCGTGCAGACAATGAAATCGAAGTGGCCAAAATAGAACGGATTATTAATGTACTAGACAAATCACGATTCTCAAATGTCTCCTTGACTGATTTGAACATTACAGAAAATGACATTAAGGAGTTTAAAAAGTTCATTGATAAAGAAGAGCAACGCATAAATAAATCAGGCATAGACCGTTTTGACTTTGAGAACTTGTACATATTTCCAGGAGAAAAAACAGATTTCAATTTTTACAAGTCAGTCGCAGACTCGTTATTCACTTTGAGTGATGAAGAAATCAATAATGCTTTTTGGCAATCTTATGGAAATTGGAGTACAACAACGGATTGGAGAAGAATAATCATTGTATTTCAAAACGGTAAAAAATTGATAATTGAAAATTCGGATGACAAGCCTAACTATCTTTATACACCTTGGATAGTGGACTTTGAAGGATTGAAGTTCCAGACAAACTCAATTCTCTTTGGACAACAAATTGATGAAATAACAAATGGACAATTCTTCAACGAAGTTGCCCGAGATAAGAATTATGCAATCTTCAAAATTGCTGACTATTTGTATAAAAAGAAACTGAATGAAAAATAAAAGTGGGTAACAATGTATATAAAAAATAGGCGAAATATTAATAAAATCAAGGCTTTCGGCTCGTATCAAACTTTATATTTAACTGAAAGTTTAGAGCTTCGAAATCGCCTACTTTTCATATACTAACCGTTGTAAGTAATGCCGAAAAACCCAGAAACCGAGTGAATAAAACGATATTTGAAATTACCAAAATGGACTGTCCTTCAGAGGAAAATCTAATCCGAATGAAATTA
>Ga0208468_1000023_pt1 | contig 69395 bp, 64 predicted proteins | sample DeeseametaMP0960_FD_184198 | JGI IMG/M metagenome (GOLD analysis project Ga0208468, IMG submission 184198) | Marine microbial communities from the Deep Indian Ocean - MP0960 (SPAdes) | ecosystem: Environmental > Aquatic > Marine > Oceanic | place: East of Madagascar, South Indian Ocean... | reverse complement strand
CGTCCCCCCCCTCCAGCGGCACCCGTCCAGACAAGCGGTCAATGCGGTCGATATTCAAACCATAGCGTGAAACGATCTCAGTGACGTGGGCGATATGCTGGGCGCTGATTTTACGCGCCAGCAAGGTCACAATGTGGCGCTGCTTGCCCTGCCCGGCTACCCACTGCTGGTAACTGTCGGCACTCACCGGCAAGAATCGCACTTGCAGCCCCATTTCATGGCAGCGGAATAATACATCCTTGAGAATACTCGCCGCTTCCGTTCCCGAGGGCAGGGACACCAGCAGGCCCAGTGACAGCGTGTCGTGGATCACTGCCTGACCAATATCCAACACCGCCACATCGTGGTCAGCCAGAATACCGGTAATGGAACTGGTTACGCCGGGACGGTCGTCACCAGCAATATTGATCATGATAATTTCGTTCACACTGCCCCCTTGGTTTGGCGCTATTGTAGCGGGAGTGCCGCGCCTGCCCAAGCACTGCTGACAGCGGAGGCGACTTTCTGCCAGCGCTTTTGCACAAGATCTGAGGAAAATGCACTTTACCCGCTAACAGCCTTGTTATACTCCTGCCAGGCAACCACTCTCTCAGCGGATAAACAAACATGCTAAAACAGCTTCTGCGCCTACCCCTAGCGTCGAAATGCGGCCTTATCGCCGCGCTGATATGCGGTATTGCCGGCCTTACCCTGCTAATTACCAGCATGACCGCCAGCAAGCAGATCCTGCTAGAAACCACCCGCTTGATCGGCCAGCAGTGGACCAACCAGCTTGCCTCCCAGAGCCAGCAAGCGCTGTTGCGCAATGACCGTGTCAGCCTGCAGGCCATATTGCAGGACTATATCGAAAGCCCGCTCATCGTGTACGGCAGCATTCAAAATGCGCGTGGCGAAGCCGTCGCGGAAGCCGGAACCTGGCGGGACGACCACCTGAACTACCAGTCAGCCGTCGCTGCAGACGGGCGTCTCGGGCAAGTCAAACTGTCGTTGAGCAGCGAGCTAATTGGCAATGAAATACGCGATCTCGGTAAAACGCTGTTATTGCTCACCGCCATCCTCTGCTGCTTGAGTTATGCGCTGATCGCCGTACCCATGCTCGGCATCGAGCGCCATTTGGATAGAGCCCGCGCGCGCCTTGCCCAACCGATTAAAGACGATGAGAGCCTCTACCCCGGCCAAGATGCACTCGGCGAGCTGCTAAATGAAATACATAATCCCCAGATTCGGCTGATGCAGGCCGGTGAAAAACGTTACCGCGACTACTACATACTGCACTGCCATTGGCAGGCCTATGACGACCTGAAAGAAAAAATGACCGCGGAACGCTTTGAGCAGCAGCTGCAGACGGCGTTTGCCCGCAGCGAGGCCATTGCTCGCCTCTACCACGGCGAACTCATACTGACTCGGCACAACGCCGTCACGCTGCGCTTCTTCCAATTGGACGGCTGCGACGCCCCACTGTTTCGCGCATTGTGCGCCGCAGAGCTACTCCACAAGCTGGACCGCAGTTTAAAAATTCGCCCGGGTATCGCCCGCGTCTGCAGCGAGGGCAGTGACTGGCACTGCCAGGCTGACGAATGTGCGGCTATTGACCGGCTGCATATCACCACCGCCGAAGGCGAAGGAATCTGGCTGGACAACAACTGCTGCAACCACGAGCGCCTCGATGCCTGGGCAAGCTGTCGAGGCAACCGCGTGGGAAGCCTCAAGTCGCCCTACAATGAGTTACTGGAGCGCCAGCACAGCCAGCTGAAGTCGCTCGACCTGGAGCAACTGCAGCGTCGCCCCAATGGCGACGCTACTGCTCAGCACTAATCAGCTCAACGCCATCAACTTTCTGGAAGCCACGCGGCAATTTGTGGCCACGGCGACCGCGCTCACCCAAATAGTGCTCAAGTTCCGAGAGTTTTAAAGACAGGTGGCGCTTGCCAGAGAGCACCTTAATGCTGTCGCGACTGCCCATTACCACCGTTGCCACCACATACTCTTCTCGGCTGGCGACGCGAGCGCCGGGAATGCCAATCAGCTTGTTGCCTTTGCCACGCGCCATAATCGGCAAATCAGTGACGGGGAAAACCAACATACGGCCCTCGCTACTGATCACCACAACAAAATGCTCTTCAAGCCCGGCAACCGCAACCGGCGACATTACCTGACCACCCTTAGGCAGGGTCAGGGTCGCTTTACCGGCTTTGTTTTTACTGTGTAAATCACCCAGCTTGGCAACGAAACCATAACCCGCATCGGAGGCCAGCAGGTAATAACTGTCGTCGCCCCCCATCATCATTCCGCAGAAGCTCACACCCGACGGCGGGTTAATGCGCCCAGTCAGGGGCTCCCCCTGTCCTCGAGCCGATGGCAATGTGTGAGCGGCGACGCTGTAACTGCGCCCGGTGCTGTCCAAGATCAATACGGACTGGTTACTGCGCCCCCTCGCCGCCAAATTGAAACGGTCGCCCGACTTATAGCTAAGAGCAACAGGGTCAATATCGTGGCCTTTGGCCGCGCGAATCCAACCCATTTCCGACAAAACAATGGTTACTGGATCAGCGGAGACGATATCCTCTTCCGCAAAGGCCTTCGCCTCATTACGCGCCACCAGCGGTGAACGGCGCTCGTCGCCATATTCTTCTGCCGCGGCCAATAGCTCTTTGCGCACCAGCGTTTTCATTCGACGGGTGGAACCAAGCGTCTGCTCGAGCTGGTCTCGCTCGGCCGACAGCTCTTCCTGCTCGCCGCGAATTTTCATCTCCTCAAGCTTGGCCAAATGACGCAGTTTCAGCTCTAGGATGGCTTCGGCTTGCGTGTCGCTTAAACCGAAGCGCTCCATAAGCACAGGCTTCGGTTTATCCTCTTCACGGATAATGGCAATGACCTCATCGATATTGAGGAACGCGACCAATAAGCCATCGAGAATATGCAAACGCTTGAGAACTTTATCGAGACGGAATTCCAAACGCCGGCGAGTGGTATTAGTCCGAAACTCCAGCCACTCTCCGAGAATACGATCCAGGCTCTTTACTTGCGGCCGGCCATCAATGCCGATCATATTCATGTTGACCCGATAACTGCGCTCGAGGTCCGTGGTGGCGAAAAGATGGTTCATTAGCGCTTCGGTATTCACCCGGTTAGAGCGCGGCACGATCACCAGCCGAGTCGGATTTTCGTGGTCGGACTCATCGCGCAAGTCGACCACCATTGGCAATTTCTTGGCCTGCATTTGCTGGGCAATTTGCTCCAATACCTTGGAGCCTGAGGTCTGGTGAGGCAACGCCGTAATAACGATGTCGTCGTGTTCCTCCTGCCACACCGCCCGCATTCTCAAGGAGCCGCGCCCGGTCTCATAGATTTTTCGAATTTCGTCAGCGGGCGTAATCAGCTCGGCATCGGTAGGAAAATCCGGGCCCTTCACGTGCTCACAGAGTTCGGCAACGGTGGCCTTGGGCGCATCGAGTAGATGAATGCAGGCACTCACCACTTCCCGAAGATTGTGAGGGGGGATGTCGGTGGCCATTCCCACCGCGATACCGGTGGTACCGTTCAGCAAAATATTGGGCACCCGCGCGGGCAGCATGGCAGGCTCATCAAGCGCACCGTCAAAATTCGGCACCCAATCTACCGTTCCCTGCCCCAACTCGCTCAGCATGACTTCGGCGTAGCGCGTTAACTTGGATTCGGTATAGCGCATCGCCGCAAACGATTTGGGGTCATCGGGAGAACCCCAGTTCCCCTGACCGTCAATCAGCGGATAACGGTAAGAGAAGTCCTGAGACATGAGCACCATAGCCTCGTAGACCGCACTATCGCCATGGGGGTGGAATTTACCGATAACATCGCCAACGGTGCGCGCCGACTTCTTGTATTTTGCGCTGGCCTTTAATCCCAGCTCACTCATCGCATAGACAATTCGGCGCTGAACAGGCTTTAAGCCATCGGCAATATTCGGCAGCGCGCGATCAAGAATAACGTACATGGAGTAATCCAAATACGCCTTCTCGGTATAAGATTTTAATGGGATCTGCTCAACGCCATCGGCGCCGATCACGATATTGTCAGACATAGATTTAGCCAGTTCCTCAAATGTTCAGCATTCCCGCAGAATGCCCCATACGTGTAATTACGAAGCGCTTACACCGCGGTGCCGTCATATACTTTTGCCATGTCACAAGAGGATTGCGAAATGGCAATGTCAAAAGTAGTCACGCTGTCAGAGTATCGAGAAAACACTCAGCAGATGCAGATCGACGACATTAGCGCACAGGCGTTCTTGTTTCTACAGGAACAAGCCTCAGAGAACAACGTTCCAATGCGAAAACTCCTCATGGAGCACCTGCTAGGGATCGCATGCGTGGTGAAAGCGGTGGAAGGCCATGACGAGGCCCAAAACTGGTTGGCACTGATCAGCGCCGAGCTAGACGAAGAACTCGCACACTAAACTCACGCCGCTTAGTCGGCGCGGGTTTTCGTCAACCCACAGCGCTCACACTTGTAAACACTCACCAACCGTCCCTGCTTTACGTCAAACTGCGTACGCTTTTCCACCTTCCACTTATGGTGGCCTTCCCGGCACAGGCTGCTTTGTTTGCGCGGCTTGCGTGGCGCAAATTTAACGACCTCCCCCATATTCTCGAACTCCTTTCTTGTTTTTCTACCCTAAGCCCTCATCAGCACTTATTATACGCGGCAAATGCTCTAGCGAGCCGTGGCAGTGATGATTGCAGGGGGATGTATGGAAATCGATACTAATTGTGTGGTGGCCTTCCACTATGAGCTGCGCGACAGCAGCGGCAGCGTATTGGAAAGTAATTTTGGCGAGACGCCCACCCTCTATTTACACGGTGCGAACAATATTATTCCCGGCCTGGAAAAAGCCTTTAGCAAACGCCAAGCCGGTGATGACTTTGAAGTCACGCTTCCGCCCGAGCAAGCCTACGGCGTAGTGCAAGAGGGTAAACAGCAACGCATTCCTGCCAAGTATTTGAAGCACGAGGGTAAATTACGTGTGGGCCAAATCGTGCGTTTCAATACTGACCAGGGCAGCCGTAGCGCTACCGTAGTGAAGGTGGGCAAATTCTCTGTCGACGTGGACACCAACCACCCACTGGCGGGTAAAACCCTTACCTTTACCATTCATATCGACTCAGTGCGCGCCGCCACCGCGGAGGAGCGTGAGCACGGTCACGCTCATGGCGAGGGCGGACACCAACACTGACGGCGTCGGTTCACGCAGCTTAGCGCCCTACGCTCTCATCAATAAAATCCAGTAGGCGCTGCCGCGTGGCAGCGCGATGAAAACTTTCAATGTGACCGCCGTCGTATACGTAAAGTGACTTTGGCGGTTTGGCTTGTTCATGTAACTGCTGCGCATGATGCAGAGCAATCACCGGGTCGCGTCGGCCGTGAATAATCAGCACCGGCGCTGACGGCAGCGATAACAGGGCATCGATGGGATCAAAACCCGATGGCATGGCCCAGCCAACCGGCCACTGCAACAACCAGGTAAGGGGGCTCTTAGCAGCCTGCTCTCTCGCCACAGCAGAATAGCGAGTAAAACCGGCATCGAGCACCAGTCCGGCAATATGCCCCGTAAGCGCCTCGGCCTCTCGCGCAGTCGCGGCAGCCATCAGGCTTGCCCCTAAGCTCTGCCCCAGTCCAAACAAGGGCCAATCCCCCTGCTCAGCCAACAACCACTGCCAGCTTGCGCGTACATCTTCTACCGCCGCCGCCACACTGGGCACCCCCTCGGATTTACCGAAGCCGCGATAGTCAATTAACAGAACATTGACGCCCTCTTTAGGCAACCAATACACACTCGCCAAGTGGGTGCTGATATTCTCGGCATTACCGTGGCTGAATAACAGCGTTGCGCGGGGCTGCTCAGCTGGTAGCCACCAGCCGTGGAGCGCTGTATTTCCGACAGGGATTCGCACATCCTGATACGCTAGGCCGACATCTTCCGGCGTGCGCAGCAACTGCTGCTGAGGAAAAAATAACAGCGCCTCGCAGCCACTTAATAAAACAACGGCGAAACACAACGCCGCCGCACGGCCTAAAAATGCTGACGCCATGATAGCGCTACTCCGTGAGAATGCCCCCAAGGCTGGTCTCGATAGTCGATACTCAAGCGCAAACTGCTATCGGCAGACCATGCATAATTCCCGCTGAGTTTAAGGACCTTCCTGTCTCCGGCGCCAGAGAAGTCCTGCCACTGGCCTGCTATCTCGGCAGAATACTTGGTTCCTTGCCAAAGCTGGCCAATATTGATGCCCGGCGCCAACCGCCAGTCCTCGCGAAAATCCGCGTTATATTCAAAACGCAATGCCGGCATCAGGTAGGCTACGCCTTTCATCACTGGCCAGGTCCCGCCGCCGCTGGCATTAATCTGCGCAACAAGCGGCTGACTGGGGGCATCATCCAAGCGCTCCAACCCCAGCTGAACCTGCCAGCTGATCGGTGAAAAGAACTCTCCCCGAGGAGACAAGGAACGGATATCGACGAGGTCGAAGCGTTGCAAGCGCACGCCTTCCTGATCCTGCCACCGCAACGCCAAGTTACCCATTACCAAGCTGGCTCCCTCAGGATAGCCCGCCATAGCATCCAGGGCATCGTGATAACTAATCCGCCAATTCAGATCGACATACTCCAACGCCTCGTTCCCCGCAGGCCCCTGCTCGGAAAATTCTCGATAACCCACGCCCAAGCCGAGCATTGACGTTCTGTGCCCACGCTCCGGTCGCGGCGGCGTGCTGACTACCGGCGCGCTAAAGCCCCCAGGCTTACGTGCACCACGGAGTAAGCGAAGACTCCGCGCCGCCATTTCAGTGGTTCGCGGAGCCGTGTTCAGTCGATAACGCAAGTATCGATAAGCGGCCAGGTAGGTTGCTCGCTGAGCGTCGGCATCCAGGCCGGTATCCGCTAAGTCTTCCCTTTCGCCGTCGGCCAGTTGCCGAACCCAGACTTTTTGCTCGGCACTGAGAGCCGCCGTTAAGGTATCTAACTCCAGCCGCTTTGATGGCCGGTAATCAACCTGGCCGACCAATCCAGCGTCAACCACTTCGCGCACCGTGTCCACTGGCATTGCGGCATATTCGAAGGGGCTCGTTAGATCCAGGCCGGGGCGCGCAACTTCCAATAGCTCCAACAAGCGATAGGAACAGTTTTCGTCAAAGAAAAAATAGTCGAAGTTAACATTGCGCAACTCCCACACATGACTGAGTAAACGCTCTATTTCTTCATCCGCTAATGTCAGCCGATACTCCCACATATCGCGATTTTCCAGGCGGGTATATTCCTGAATCTTTTGATAGTAGGGCTGCATGCTGAACAGCCCTGGGTAGCCACCAAATAAGCCCCGGTAGGCGTAGAGCAAATCGTTCTCACCGGGGGGGATATTCGCGCCGAAATTTAACGCATACGAGAGGAAATCGCTGTCGCCGCGCTCACCCGCAGGGTCCAATCGCAAAAAGGTATGTCCATACATCGATGAGGGGCTGTTCAAATAACTTGAGGCGAGCACTAAAACAACCGCGTCCACATTAAGCTTGTCACGCCATTGCCGATATTCGTCGCAGTGCTGAGCGGCCGGTGCCAACAGCTTTTTTTCGACCAGCCACTGCTCTCGCGCTGGATAGCGGCATCGCAACGACGGCTCCGCTGAAAACGCCGCAAGCGTTTCTGTTAGTTCTGCAAGTGGACTACTCCGGCCAGTCTCAGCCAGGAAAAAGCGCGGGTCGTCGACATAGCTCGGGCCTGTCGATGACTTTGGGAAGTGCAGCAACGCGCGCCACTGTGGCTCCGCGGCATACGCCTGCAGCGACTCCGTCGTGGCCGCAAACAACGCTGAGCTGGCGTACATACCCAGCAATATAGTCAGAGCTTGTTTTAGCTTCGCTCTCATATTTTATTTCTTCCATAAACACAAAACGGCCCCTCGGGGCCGTTAAGGTAACGCTAATGCCAAGCAATTAGGAAACGTACTTCGCCAGCTGCTTATCCTGCTTCATCAATTCCACAATAGAATTCATCACAGATTCCGCATTCACGTCAGCCGAGGGGAACAGGCTGTCGAAATTATTATGCAGTGTGGTTTTAAATACTGCGCGATCTTCCTCGGCAATGCCAAAAGACACAGCAACAGCCGTCAGGGCCTCACCTTCGCCGCGAGCGACGTCTTCAGAAAACTCGTCCATGATCTGACCGACGTTCACCATCGACTTACCGCCATATGTCAGCGTGCCGTCGGCTGAACAACCGTTGGTGCCAGAGGTCATACCGAAAGTCGCATTACCGGAGGTACCATTAGTCCATGAAGCCAGGAAGTGAGATGCCAATCCAGACTGGCCTGAGAATAGCATATTCCCCCAACCGCAATTTGGGCCACCCGGCGCGACAGCGAAACTTGCACTAGATGCCGCCAAAAAAGCCGTTGCCATCATTACTTTTTTCATAGGATTTCCTCTTGTTGTTGTTTGCATTCCATCAAACTGCACGTCGAGGTTATCACAGCCTTCAAGCTTGTCTAGCGGCAATCTCTGCTATGTCACACTATATAAAAATGACTTTATCTCACGCATAAAAAAACCCCACCGAGGCGGGGTTTCGTTCACAGCGAGAGCACTTATTCCGCTTCGGGAGCGGCGGCCTCTTCTGCTTCAACTTCTTTCATAGAAAGTTTAATGCGACCACGCTGATCGACATCCAGGACTTTAACTTTAACTTCCTGACCTTCTTTCAAGTAGTCGCTGACATTTTCAACACGCTCTTCCGAGATTTGCGAGATATGTACCAGACCATCCTTGCCGGGCAGGATATTAACAAAGGCCCCGAAGTCGACGATACGCGCGACAGTGCCAACGTACGTTTCACCGACTTCAGCTTCTGCAGTAATAGCAAGAATGCGCTCCACTGCAGCATCGCGAGATGCAGCGTCAGAACCGTAAACACGCACGGTGCCATCATCTTCAATATCGATTTGCGCTTCAGTCTCTTCGCAAATACCGCGAATGGTTGCGCCGCCTTTACCGATAATGTCGCGAATCTTGTCAGAGTCGACCTTCATCACGTGCATGCTGGGGGCATTGTCCGACACGCCGTCGCGAGATACCGACAGCACCTGATTCATCTGCCCCAGGATGTGCAAGCGCGCTTGTTGCGCTTGCTCCAGCGCGACTTCCATGATCTTTTGCGTAATGCCTTCGATCTTAATGTCCATCTGCAATGCAGTAACACCGTCGGCTGTACCGGCAACTTTAAAGTCCATATCACCGAGGTGATCCTCATCACCCAGGATATCGGTCAGTACCGCGAAGCGCTCACCCTCTTTAACCAGACCCATGGCAATACCAGCAACGGGCGCTTTCAGCGGCACACCGGCATCCATCAGCGACAGGCTGCCAACGCACACTGACGCCATGGAGCTAGAACCATTGGATTCAGTAATTTCAGACACCACCCGAATGGTGTAAGGGAATTCTTCAGCCGTGGGCAGTACCGCAGCCAAACCACGACGAGCCAAGCGGCCGTGACCGATTTCGCGGCGGCCTGTGCCACCCATGCGACCACACTCGCCCACCGAGTAAGGAGGGAAGTTGTAGTGCAGCATGAAGTTGTCTTTACGCTCGCCTTCCAGGGCATCGATGAGCTGTGCGTCACGAGTGGTACCCAGCGTCGCAACACCAATGGCCTGAGTTTCACCACGAGTGAAAAGGGCAGAACCGTGGGCCTTGTTCAGCATGCCCACTTCTACGCTAATGGGTCGCACAGTGCGGCCATCGCGACCGTCGATGCGTGGCTCGCCATTGAGGATACGCTGACGAACAATTTGCTTTTCCAGCTTACCGAATACCGCTTTCACGTCTTCAGCATCAAACTCGGCGTCATCACCAGAAGCCAGCTGCTCAACGGCTTGGTCGCGCAGCTCGCCCACTTTGGCGTAGCGCTCCATTTTGTCGGTAATGCGGTAGGCCTCACCCAAACCACCTTTAAAGCCATCGGCAACAGCGGCCATCAGCGCGGTGTTCTCGGGCTCAGGCTGCCAGTCCCAAGTGGGCTTGCCCGCTTCAGCGGCCAGCTCTTTAATCACTTTAACGGCGGCTTGCATTTCCTGGTGGGCGTACAATACCGCACCCAGCATTTGATCTTCGCTCAGCTCTTGCGCTTCTGATTCAACCATCAGAACGGCATCTTCAGTGCCCGCAACAACCATGTCCAGCAGGCTTGTGCTCAGCTGGCTGTAGCTCGGGTTGAGGATATAGCCATCTTCTGCGGTGAAGCCCACGCGAGCTGCACCGATAGGGCCAGCAAAAGGAACACCCGATACCGCCAGCGCGGCCGACGTACCGATCAGTGCCGCGATATCCGGGTCAACGTCTTTCTCAGACGACATGACGGTGCAAACAACCTGCACCTCATTTTTAAACCCATTGGGGAATAACGGACGAATCGGACGGTCGATCAAACGCGACGTCAGCGTTTCTTTCTCAGAGGGACGACCTTCGCGCTTGAAGAAACCACCGGGGATTTTACCGACGGAGTAAGCACGCTCTTGGTAATGCACAGACAAGGGGAAAAAGTCCTGACCGGGCTTGGCAGTCTTCGCTGCAACCACGGTACACAGAACTTGAGTTTGCTCGATGGTGACGAGCACCGCGCCACTTGCCTGACGGGCAACACGGCCGGTTTCCAATGTAACGGTTTGACCGCCCCACTGGAACGTTTTAGAAACGGGATTCACGAATTATTTCCTCCCTAAACAGGGGTTACAAAAAGTATGAGGGGGCCTGCGGCCCCCTCACTTATTCTTCTTTTAGCGACGCAGACCCAAACTTTTAATCAGTTTGCTGTAACGCTCTTGGTCTTTGCGTTTCAGGTAGTCCAGCAATTTACGACGCTGGTTTACCATGCGGATCAAACCACGGCGAGAGTGGTGATCCTTTTTGTGGCCTTCAAAGTGACCCTGCAACTTGTTGATGTTTACCGTCAACAGTGCAACTTGCACTTCTGGCGAACCAGTGTCGCCTTCGGCAGTTTGGTACTGTTTTACAACTTCAGCTTTTTCTGCGGCAGATAGTGCCATAATAATTTCCTCTTACTGATATGCGTGAATAAGCAAGCCTGACCGTGCATATCTACAGACAGGTTTGGAAACCCTTCGGGCCTCGTCAAACTTTACAACTGGCCTCACGCAATACATCGCGAAAACCAGCGGCGTATTATCACATATTTGCCAGCAAACGACGAGGCGTAATGCGCCCGTCGGCCAACAATTCACCCAAGCCCATAAAAACCGGGCCAGATGGCGTAGTTTCGTATAAGCGAAACAACTCTCCGGCTGGCAACTGCGGCACAAATACCGCCTGACCGTTGCGCAAAAAGCCAGCGGCGACCTCACCGAGCCGCGCCGCCGGGATATGGCTCAAGGCGGTATCCAAGGGCAGCAACAAGGCGTCAAGCTCGTCAAATGCCTCTCGGTCACGCAGCGGCTGTAGCGTTTCGAAATCCAAGGCCTGGGACTCATCGAACGGCCCTGCCTGCACACGCCGGAGGGCGGAGACATAGCCGCCTACCGCCAGCGCCGCGCCGATGTCTTCGGCGAGTGAGCGAATATAGGTGCCCTTGCTACAGTGAACCAGCAGATCGACTTCAGCACGCGCGCCGGGCCGAAACCCTTCGAGTTCGAGGCGGCTGATGGTAACGGGGCGCGCCTCACGCTCAACTTCAACGCCTTTACGCGCCAGCTCATAGAGCGGCTTACCATCTTTTTTAAGGGCTGAATGCATTGGCGGCACTTGCAGAATCTCTCCACGAAAGTCCGGCAGTACTGCCTCGACGTCAGCCTCAGAAAGACGGCTAGCATCGAGAATGGCCACGACCTCACCCTCGGCATCGCCAGTGCTGCGCTGCTCGCCGAGCACAACCGTAGTGCGATAAACCTTGTCAGCATCGAGGAGGTATTGAGAAAACTTCGTCGCTTCACCAAAGCAAATCGGTAAAACGCCGCTGGCTAGCGGATCAAGCGCCCCGGTATGACCGGCTTTTGCTGCTTTGTAGATCGCCCGAGCCACAATCATGGCAGAGTTAGAGCTGCGTTCCAGCGGCTTATCTAATACAAGGATGCCGCTAACCGCGCGGCCTTTTCGACGACGCCCCAAGCTCAGGCCTCGTCGTCGTTGTCGGCCTGGCGGCTGCGGTCAGAATCGACGGCCTGCTGAATAAGCGAACTCAAACGCTGACCTCGATCAATAGAAGAGTCGTAGAAGAACCGCAGTTGCGGCGTTGTACGGGCATTATTTACCTTGGCAACATGGCTGCGCAAAAAACCGGCGGCCTTGTTGAGCGCTGCCAATGACTCAGCGGCTTCCTCGGCACTATCTTTACCCATGACCGTCACGAAAATTTTCGCATGACTCAAATCACGGCTCACTTCAGCGTCCGTGACACTCACCATGCCAATGCGCGGATCGCGAAGCTCAAGCTGGATCAAGCTACCCAGCTCTCGCTTCAAAAAGTCGGCGATGCGGGCGGTACGACTAAATTCCTTCATTATCGTGCCTCCCGCTCGCTCAATGCCTTACAGTGACCGGGCAATTTCTTTCACCTCGAACACTTCGATCTTGTCGCCAGGACGAACGTCTTTGTAGTTCTTAACGCCGATACCGCACTCAAGACCATTCTTCACTTCATTCGCATCGTCTTTAAAGCGGCGCAGGGATTCAAGCTCACCCTCGTATATCACCACATCGTCGCGCAGAACGCGGATCGGCTTGCTGCGATAAACGGTTCCCTCAACGACCATACAACCGGCGATGTCACCAAACTTCGGCGAACGGAATACGTCACGCACTTCAGCAATACCCACAATTTCTTCACGCATTTCTGGGCTGAGCATACCGCTCAATGCCGACTTCACATCGTCGATCAAATCATAGATGACGCTGTAGTAGCGCAGATCGATGCCTTCGCTTTCCGCCAACTTCCGCGCACTGCCGTCAGCACGTACGTTAAAGCCGAACATCACCGACTCGGAGGTCATCGCCAGGTTGACGTCAGACTCAGTAATACCGCCTACACCACCGGTCACAATATTGACGTTTACTTCGTCATTACCAAGGTCCAGCAATGATGCCTGGATAGCCTCGAGCGAACCGCGCACATCGGCTTTTAGCACAACGTTCAGGGTCTTGCGATCACCGGCTTCCATGCTTTCAAACATGCGATCCAGCTTGGCAGCCTGCTGACGCTTGATACGCTGCTCGCGCTCGCGCACCTGACGGAAGTCAGCCACTTCACGCGCCCGGCGATCGTTTTCAACCACCACAAAGCCATCGCCCGCTTCAGGCGTGCCATCCAAGCCGAGAATCTCGACGGGGATCGATGGCCCGGCTTGTTTAACCGGCTTACCGTTCTCGTCCAGCATCGCCCGCACACGGCCATAGCACTGACCAGCCAGAACGATGTCGCCTTGTTTGAGCTGACCTTGCTGCACCAGCACTGAAGCCACGGCACCGCGCCCTTTATCGAGACGCGACTCAATAACCATACCCTGAGCAGGAATATCGTCAGCGGCCTTAAGCTCAAGCAGTTCAGCCTGCAGCAGCACGGCATCCAGTAAGGCATCAATGCCCTCACCGCTGTGTGCAGACACATAGCAGAACTGTGTATCGCCGCCCCACTCTTCAGAGATAACCTCTTTCTGAGAGAGCTCGGTTTTCACCCGCTCGGGGTCGGCGCCCTCTTTGTCCATTTTGTTAACCGCAACGACCAGCGGCACTTCGGCTGCACGAGCGTGGGCAATTGCCTCTTCGGTTTGCGGCATAACACCATCGTCAGCCGCAACGACCAAGATAACAATGTCGGTACTTTTCGCACCGCGGGCACGCATTGCAGTAAAGGCCGCGTGTCCTGGAGTATCCAAGAAGGTGATCATGCCGTGACCGGTTTCAACATGGTAGGCACCAATGTGCTGGGTAATGCCACCCGCTTCGCCGCTGGCTACTTTTGCCTTGCGAATATAGTCCAGCAGAGACGTTTTACCGTGGTCAACGTGACCCATTACGGTCACTACCGGCGCGCGCGTCTTCAGGGTGCCCTCACCTGTCTGAGCAACCAGGGTTTCTTCTAGCGCTTCTTCTACCGCGTCATCAGAAACGATCTTGGGCTTGTGACCCATTTCTTCAACAACCAGCTGCGCCGTTTCTTGATCCAGAGGCTGATTAATGGTCACCATCATGCCCATTTTCATCAGCTCTTTAATCACTTCGGCCGCTTTAACCTTCATCTGTCCAGCGAGTTCGCTGGCCGTGCTGGTTTCACCGATAGATACCTCGTAGGTGATCTTCTCAGTGGGCGCCTGGAAAGCGTGGCGCTGCTGATCTTCTGGCAGCTTGAGCGTTTTCTTCTTGCGGCGACCGGCTCCGCGATCATTATCAAAATCGTCGCGACGCCCTTTGCCTTTTTTACCTTTTTTGCCCTTGCCGCGATCGTCATTATCGCTGCTTGGCGCGGCCCGCAAATGACGGGGACCGGCTGATTTCTTCTGCTCAGTTTCAACGCGCTCTTTGCGCTTGCGCTCACGCTCTTCTTCTTCGCGTTTTTTCTCCGCCAAGACGGCAGCACGACGCTCTTTCTCGCGCTCTTCCTCTTCTTTACGGCGCAGGATTGCACGCTGACGCAAAATTTCTGGATCGATATCCCGAGGGTCTTCAACAACCTCTTCGACATATTCATCCTGAACAGGGGCCGCTGCGACTTCGGGCTTAACTTCCGGTTCGGCTTCAACTTCCGCCGCCGGCTCTTCTACCTCCGGCTCTGGCTCAGGCTCAGCTTCCGGTTCGGGTTCAGATTCAGGCTCTGCCACTGGCGCAGGCTCTGCCGCCTCGACAACCTCAGTTTCTTGAGGCACTGCGGTTTCAGGCACCTCAGCTGCAGGCGCCTCTTCTTTGACTTCCGGCTCAGCAGCAACCTCAACAGGCGCTTCACTGGCAGCCGCTTCCGCTTGCTCAGCTTCAGCAGCCAAACGCGCGGCTTCCTCAGCCTCGGCGGCCAGCTCAGCAGGGTCGCGTTTTACATACGTCCGCTTTTTGCGCACTTCAATGTTGACGGTTTTCTTGCCCGCACCCGAACCTGTTTTTAGCGTACTGATAGTCTTACGCTTCAAGGTAATTTTACGCGGCCCCTCGGTGGATTCACCGTGGCTGCGCTTTAGAAAGGTCAGCAGAGTTTGCTTGTCTTCGTCGGACACCTTTTGTTCCGCCGAACTGTGCGACAAACCGGCTTCTTTCATCTGCCTAAGTAGACGCTCTACTGGTGCGCCAACAACTTCGGCAAGCTGGCTCACGGTAACTTCAGCCATTCATTATCTCCCTAAACTGTACGACTCGCTTAGCTTGCTGATTCGTCTTCGTCGGCAAACCAGGGGGCACGGGCAGTCATAATCAGCTCAGCAGCCCGCTCTTCAGTCATATCTTCAATATCGAGAAGATCTTCAACAGCTTGTTCAGCCAGATCTTCCATCGTCACAATGCCACGGCTGGCGAGGATGAAGGCCAGGTGTTTCTCCATGCCATCCATCGTCAACAGGTCTTCAGCCGGCTCAGCAGCATCGAGTTGTTCTTCACTTGCAATTGCCTGAGTCAGCAGCGCGTCTTTGGCTCGCGCGCGCAATTCCTGAGCAATTTCTTCGTCAAAACCTTCGATCGCCATCATCTCTTCAAGCGGAACGTAGGCCACCTCTTCAAGGGTAGTAAAGCCTTCTTCCACAAGAACCTCGGCAACATCTTCGCCAACGTCCAAGCTCTCCATGAAAGATTCGATAACCTGGCCGGATTCCTGCTCGTGCTTCTCAGCCATCTCATCAACGCTCATTACGTTGATCGTCCAACCCGTCAGTTCACTAGCCAATCGAACATTCTGTCCGGCACGACCGATCGCCTGTGCCAGGTTATCCTCGGCTACACCCACATCCATGGTATTGGTATCTTCGTCGACGACGATCGACTCAACTTCAGCCGGTGCCATCGCGTTGATTACCAGCTGAGCCGGGTTGTCGTCCCACAGGATAATATCAACACGCTCATTGCCGAGCTCACCCGACACGGCTTGTACACGCGAACCGCGCATACCAACACATGCACCAACCGGGTCGATGCGACCGTCGTTGGTCTTAACGGCGATCTTCGCGCGAGAACCGGGGTCACGCGCAGCAGAGCGAATTTCGATCACATCTTCAGAAACTTCGGGCACTTCAATTTTGAAGAGCTCGATCAGCATTTCGGGGCACGCACGGCTCAGGAACAGCTGCGGGCCACGCGCTTCAGGGCGAACATCTTGCAAAATGGCGCGTACGCGGTCATTGATGCGGAAAACTTCCCGACCCACCAATTCCTCTCGCGGCAGAAGCGCTTCGGCATTGTTACCCAGATCAACAATGATGCTGTCACGGGTGACTTTTTTAACGGTTCCGTTAATCAGCTCGCCAACACGACCTGCATACTCTTCAACGACTTGCGCGCGCTCGGCCTCGCGTACTTTTTGTACGATAACCTGTTTGGCCGTCTGCGCCGCAATACGGCCAAAGCCGACATTCTCAATTTGCTCTTCGTAAACGTCACCCGCCTTAAGGCTCGGGTCACACTCATGAGCCTCTTCGAGTGTAAACTGCGTGCCGAGCAATGCCATTTCATCATCAGGCATAACTTCCCAGCGACGGAAGGTCTCGTAATCACCAGTCACCCGATCGATTACAACACGGATATCCGAGTCTTCTTCATAGCGCTTCTTCGTCGCAGTGGCCAAAGCCTGTTCCATCGCCTCAAAGATGATGTCCTTAGACACCCCCTTCTCGTTGGATACTGCTTCAACTACCAGCAATATTTCTTTACTCATCGTCCGCCTCTATTCCGTAGCCGGCTGTTATGGTTAATTGCCCGTCAGAAACTCGGGACAATCTGTGCTCTATCAATTTGCTCGAACGGCAACACGTACTCGTGGCCATCGAGCTGAATAACGACTTCATCGCCCTCAATCGCGACTAAGCGACCTTGGAATTTGCGCCGCCCCTCAAAGGCGATGCGCAAGCGAATATTAATATCACTGCCAATATACTCAGCGTACTGCTCCAAGCGATACAAGGGGCGATCCATACCCGGCGAAGACACTTCAAGCGTGTACTCACCAGTAATCGGATCCTCGACATCCAAAACACCGCTCACCTGATGACTGACTTTGGCGCAATCATCAACAGAAATACCGGCCTCTGCATCAATATAAATGCGAAGCATGCTGCGCTTTGCGTGGGACTGGTATTCGACTCCCCACAACTCAAAGCCCAAGGCTTCAATACCCGGCCTTAGCAATTCTTCTAGCTTGTCGCGCTGTGCTGACAAATTAATTACCCACCAATAAAAAATGGGCCCTAGGCCCACCATCGAAATTTCCTGTCGATCATCGCAAACTACACCGCGACGATACGAAAAAGCCCCTGCGTAAGGGGCTTTTAAAAACTTCTATAAAAGCAGATGAGTCGCCCTACGCACCTGATGACAGAAACTCTCGCCATCACCAGAACTGACCTGCTCCAAGGAGGCGAAATTATAGACAGTCGCCCGAACCAGGTCAAGATAAACACAGGCAAATACCCACATACCGGCGCACAGCCATGGCAACAAAGGGGCACAAAAAAGGGAGCTGCCTTGCAACTCCCTTTTCGGTATTTGGTGCGAAGGCGGGACGCAATTAGGAAACCCAAATAACTGATATTTAATATAAAATATGATTCTTATAATTTAATTTACCCACTTTTTTACCCACGCCATTCCATAGCTAGGGCCAAATACCCGTATGTAGCAGAACGTCACTTACGCGCCACGGAAGTATGCATCAACTCAATCGTCAATAGTGGATGAGCCTCCGGGCACCGGTAGTATTTAAACGCCCAACCCGGCCGCCCCAGCTCATCCTGATCAATAACTAGGCGATCAGCTGGAATGTCGGCCTCGCACCTAGAACAAAAAACATCCCCCACCCCCGACTCGAGCAAATCATCCGCGATGTATCGAAAGCCCCCTAGCGAGCTGGGCACCGCCACTGCCCTTTCATCATCTTCATCGCGCGCCGACAGCCAATCAGACAGCCAACCTTCCTCGCGATCACGAAGCTTCGGGTGCTCCGACAAACGCCGCAGAACGACCGGCAAAACATCAATCGCTTTAAATGTAAGAATACCGCAGGCCTCGTCGAATCGAGAAAAACCCTGGGTGTAATTGATTACAGAAGAGCACCGCGGAGGATTTTTGGGTATCCAGCCATCCAGATCAATCTTAGGCATTTTCAACGATGGCTTAAGATGCAAATACAGCGGACTTGGGTCGAGCAAAATCGACGACCGCAAGCTTACAGTCAACGGCCACATAACCGATAGCAACGCCATATTCCACACAACCGCACTTAAGCTACGCTCGAACGTCGCCGCGCGCCGTTGAGCTTGCAGACGAATCATGAATATCGCAAACAAGCCCAACCCAATCCCACAGTAGCAAATCAATACAAACATGACGACACTCATTCATCAAACCTGTCACTACACTCCGAGCGCGCCAAAAGGTGCACATTAAAAGTTTTCGCCGCCTCCAGATATATCATGCGAATATGCTCTGCATTGCACCTATATTCATACCCCAAAGAGCCTCCCGACATGATCCGCAGCACCTTTGCCTTTAAGGCCTCGCTCTCAGCAATGATTTCCTGCTCCGAGGGGCGCAGCGGGTAGGTCCCATTCCATGCGTCCGGCCACGGCAGCTCGTCCCAGCATCGCGACTCTAGGATTCGACGAGCCATTTCTCGAATTTCCGCATTCTGTTCCGGCGTCATCGCTCCCCCGCCTTATCCCTACGTTTACCCTACTATTTTCCAAGTGTTTTCATCGCCTTAACCGGTGCTTTGAACAGCTGCATTCTCGTTTACGCTCTCGATCGCCGCGAACAATCGGTCCACCTCTCCGCTCCCAAACACCCCTTCTACCCCCTGACCTTTCCCCAGAGTTAGTACCACGGCCCTGATGAGATTGGACTTGCCCCTGTATGACTGACCACTTCGGGCTATTCTTTGAGCATAGAAGGAGCCCTTATGAGCAACCCAAGATTTACCCCAGAGTTCAAGGAAGAAGCCGTCCGGCAAGTCGTTGAGCGTGGTCATAGCGTCGCAGACGTTGCCGAGCGACTTGGTGTATCTAGTCATAGTTTGTACAACTGGATAAAGGCGGTTAAACCTAGTCCGAACGAGCAGCAGAAGCAGGAGTTAACCGAAGCCAAGAAGGAAATCCTCGCGCTACGTACCCAGCTGAGAAGAGCTGAAGAGGAGCGTGACATCTTAAAAAAGGCCGCTCGGTACTTTGCCGCAAACCCCGAGTAAAGTACCGATTTATCCATGAGCATTGCCATCAACACAGTGTTCGAATCCTTTGCCGGATGCTCGATGTTTCACGAACCGGCTTCTACGCGTGGCGTAGTAACCCTATCAGTGATCGATCCAGAGAGGACAGAAGACTTCTGACGCTAATTAGGCATTCCTATGAAGCGTCAGGGCGAGTTTATGGTTCTCCTCGCATCCATTTGGATTTGCGAGAAATGGGTGAAAGCGTCAACAAGAAGCGAGTGGCTCGGATCATGAAAGAACACGGAATCCGCGCTGTCTATGGCTATAAGAAACCGAGAGGGGTTCGGGGACGTCCCTCCATTGTTTCAGCCAATCAACTCCAGCGCCAGTTTACCGTCGCACTTCCTGACTGTGCTTGGGTCACGGATATAACCTACATCCGAACCTGGCAGGGATGGTTGTATTTGGCAGTAGTTATTGACCTTTATTCCAGAAAAGTTATTGGTTGGTCAATGCGGCCTACGTTAGCGAAGGAAATTGTAGTAGATGCGCTATTGATGGCTGTGTGGCGCCGCAAGCCAAAAACGACCGTCATCATTCACTCCGATCAGGGATCTCAATATGGAAGCGACGATTGGATTCGATTTTGTAAAACACACAATCTGGAGCCCAGCATGAGTCGTCGTGGCAACTGCTGGGACAACGCCGTCGCTGAGTCATTCTTTAGCAGCTTGAAGAAGGAGCGAATCAAGAAGCGCATATACAAAACGCGCGATCTCGCCAGAGCGGATATCTTCGATTACATCGAAATGTTCTACAATCCAGATCGACGACACAGCCATCTCGGTGGTGTCAGTCCAGAGGCGTTTGAGCGCGCCTCAATTTGAGGCCCTGAAGTGTCAAGCAAACACAGGGAAGTCCACCCCCCCTTCATAATGTTCCGCGGTGAACGGCGGCTCGTAGAGCATTCCCGGATCAATGATTCCATTGTGGGTCAGATGGTCAATGATCCGTCCGATGAAGCGCATTTGTGGCACTGTGTAGTCCTTTCCATCCAGAAACTGACTGAATGCCTCAACTGCGGCGTTGCGATCCAAACCAATTTGGGAATCTCTGCATAACCCCAGAAATTTGAGATAATTCCCTCAATCACCCTAACGCTTAGCATCAGCGGCGCGCGCTTTTTGCGCGTCCGCTGGATGCTTTTGTTAGCTGACTATTTATAACAGAAGGAAGCGTATGCCTAAGCAACTTGTTTGCCGGTTTCTCAAAAAGAAAAAACGTTAATATGGATACAATCACGAGAATAATAAAGAACGCGTAAAAATCTAGAGACTCGCTAAGCGATAAAATCCCTGACAGATAATTTTCGTATATCAAATGAACTGGTTTTTGAAGAATATATAGCGAATAACTTGCCTCACCCAATACAACCAGTGGATAAAAGCTTAATAGTTTAATAAAACTAGATTTAGTTAAAGAGATCATTATGATTAACAAAATAAAGACTGGGGAAAGCAAGCTTGAGCCGTATGCCAATCTCCCTAATCCAAGAAAAAGAGTGATACTGTCTTTGTTATTTAAAATTAACACAATAGCAGAAACTACGGCCATCAAAGATGAAATTAGAACTACCTCATTACATGATTTGCTTTTATTCTCAAGAACCCATATTGCACCAGACAAGCCGAACAAAAAACTACATAAGTGTGTTATTGGAAAATAAAACACCATGTCATGAGCGAATGAAGGAAAACCACTGTAGTAATTGTTTAGAACAATCGTCGTTGTGATATGAGTTAAAATCCAAATAGCTAAAGCCCACGCACCCAGCTGCAGAGAAGTCAGAGAATTTTTCTTTACGTAATACAAGATAAATGGAAACGTAATATAGAAAAAAGCCTCTACTGATAGTGACCACCCGGGTGCGTTTAACGAGAGAGGATGCGGAGAAACCCAGGATTGCAATAAAGTAATATTAAGGGCGAGGGAAACAGGATCTATATATTTAGATCCAACAAGATACGCAGATACGACTATTGACAAAGCAAGTAAGTATACAGGCACAATTCTTGATACTCTTGCCCACAAATAAATATTAAAAGGAGTTTTCTTATTGTAATAGGCAATCCCCATAACAAATCCGGAAAGCACGAAAAAAAACGTGACCATTTCAGGGCCAGATGTTAATGCACCGGAAAACCCTGTTGCCTCTTGACCATAATGGAAGATAACGACTATGGCTGCTGCGACAAATCTTAAAAATGTAAGTTCTTCAATTCTCATATGTATCCCATATACAGCTAACGCCTACGATAACGGGCCGCAGTGTAGGCGCGAAGCGCCGAAACGGAGGTCCGAGCCAGCTTGCTGGCGGGCGTTAATTGTATTGTTAGGTGTTTTGTAGAACATCTGTTGATTTAGCTCATTTTTTCGCATAGGTACTTAATTGCCATTGAAGTAAGCTCTACTGGCTTCGGACCCCCACCTGACAAAAAATTGATCATGCTTCCAGGGCACCCTTCTTTCTTACCACCAACAAACTCAATCCCATGAGCGTCACCTCTGAAGTCGTGCCAATACTTTGCAACCACTTTTTTACCATGAAGTATTTCGTATTGGTAGTTTCCAATAGCATCACGTTCTACTTTACTTCTACGAATTTGATAGCTCATTTCTTATTTTCTTGGGACACCTAACAGCCTGTTTATGCGGCCTGCGGCCACATAACAAATATTATCGGGCGGCCATCTATCACGCTGGCTCTTTTCCGCCCCTTTGTTAACGCATTGTTTTTAATAGAGTATTTTTAACCCTGGCTTCGTCGCGGCCAATAACAGGGCCATTTTACTGGCAAGAAGGATTTAACGGGATATGCTGTATATGCATACAGGCTAAAGACAAGGATTGTCATTATGAGCACTTCACCATTCCTTCGGTCATTGCGGGAGCACATGCTAGTGCGTCGCTACAGTTTACGTACAGTAAAGTCGTACAGCTACTGGATCAAGTCTTTCATTCTCTTTCATGGCAAGGTCCATCCGACTGAGCTAGGCGGCACAGAGGTCGAGGTTTTTCTTAGGGAGGGTTTGCACAACCTCCCGCTTTCATAAAATATCGAAAAATTTCCGCTTCAGCGGCGTAAAACGCAGCAATCCGCAGTTCATCTCAGCCTGTAGACAGCCATTTGGCTTACTACAGGCGCACCTACCCTATGAGGGCTGGTATTTCTCCGCTCTCATCAGGTTCGTAAACGCCGAGAGAACGTAGAGACGGTTGGTATTTTTCGCTAACCCACGGGAACGAACCTCCCCATAACCAAACTGCTGCTTGATCGTCCGGAACGGATGCTCAACCTTCACGCGAATACTGGCCTTTATCCCCTCCAGCATTTCCTGCAGCGGGTCAGCCAGCTTGCTCCGAGTGCCTGGGCGCAGCGCGATCCGCCAATCCACATCCCGCTCTTTGAATTCATCTCGCTTATGGATACCGGCATAGCCTGCATCGCCCCAAACCCGTTGCTCCTCACCATGAAGGAGTTCATCGGCTGCACTCAGGTCATGAACGTTGGCTGCCGTGGTCTCTATGCTGTGAATCAGGCCGTCTCGGTCATCCACACCAATATGTATCTTCATGCCAGGTTGCCTTTCTTGGCCTGGTGCATTTCAGGGGCTCGCTCACGTTCCTGGCTCTTGGTCGAGCTGGGTGCGGCAATAATCGTAGCGTCAACGATGGTGCCCTCTCGCATCATCAGGCCTTGCTGGCGGAGCCGTGCGCTGACAGTATCGAAGATCACTTTGCCCAGCTTGTAGCGCTCAAGGAAATGGCGGAAGCGGAGAATGGTGCTCTCATCTGGCAGGCGATCAGACAAACGGAGTCCGGCAAAGCGGCGCATCGACTCAATCTCGTAAAGGGCACCTTCCATCGCCGGATCACTGAGGTTGTAGAACAACTGCAGGCAGTGGACCCGAAGCATTATTGCCAGCGGGTACGGCGGATTTCCGCTCTCATCCTTGGGATAGTGCTTGCGAAGCTTCTTCTCCAGCTTCGCCCTGGGAATCAAACCATCCATTTTCTCGAGGAACAGCTCCCGCCGCGTCTTGCGCTTCTTGTTTTGGTATTCGGCTTCGGCGAAAGTCAGTTGGCTTATGCTATATTCCACTTGAAAGGGGTGACCGAGAAATTATCTCAAATTTCGGGGGTTATGCAGAGATTCCCTAGTATTTCCCTAGTAATGCTCACCAACGGACAAACGGCAACCCACTCCCTACGTCGGTCAATCAACACCAATATAGTCCTGTAACCATTCATCATTACTCTGATCTTTTACATCCTTATGTGGAGGATAAGAAGGGGCTTGATACGCTCTTACTTGATTACTTAATACGCACGGTTTATCACACGCACTAGAATTAGCTTGAAATGTACGCACGACCTGCGTTTGGACTAATTCCTTGTCGGGTAATATTGTCGGGGCATTGTCGGGTAGTTGTCTGACGTTTGTCGGGGATTTGTCGGATACCGTAGCAAAGGTACTCACACCCGTCTCAGCTTTTGCAGCCCAATCTAAGGGACTAATAGACTTCTTATCTAGCCTGTTTCCGGTATTGAGCTTCGCCGTTATGACGATGCCTTTCAGCTTACCCATACGGTCGTGGAAATCTGATAAACGACGAGGAAGATCAAGACCTAAACTTTGCCAAAAATGGACAAAAGCATATCCACGACCGACACGAAAACGTCCCTTCGGCAGTGAAGCCCCCTTCTTACCATGAACGGTATTCCGGTCGCGATTCAATTCAGCATTGAAAATGACATGAGCGTGCTCACCGGTGAGTATATTCCTGTAACGCAGTGTGACACCTGGCGATTTATGAACTCCATATTTCCCAGTGTCGTACCCACAATACGCAAACAGGATTTGGCCGGATTCAGCAGCTATATCTCGCAGTAATTGATCTGACTTAGCCTGAAGCCACTCGTCAGGTACCACTATGCCGCTCGCCGCCTCAACCACCAAGCGACCACCCTCAACGGCGACCCGATCTCCCCGCGACAATAAACTTTGCAACAGACGCATATCAATCGAGAGACATTGAAGGCTCTAACACTTGCACAGATACAATTCGCGGCTCGCTAGTTACCGGCGTGACCCAATCACCAACACCGCTAACAACAAGCAACTCTGCTTCTTTCCGACTTCCCGCAACAACTGCCACGCGATTGGAAATTGTTTGCTGCACTTCCACTAGATAGGTATTCATCACGCCACCTCATTACTGGCAGCGATACGCTCAGCAATCCAGCGATCAATACTGCTTTCTGTCCAAGCAACGGTTCGGCCAACTAGCGGGATAGGCTTCGGAAATTTGCCCTCACTAATCAGGGCATAGATGGTACTGCGGGTGAGCCCCGTGCGGGCTTCAACTTGTTTGCGGCGCAATAACGCCTCACGAGATTGCTCTGTCATCGAAATACTCCACTCTTTAGCAGCGCCGGCTAACTTGCTCGGCGTTCAGTGGAGTATTGCGGAATCCCTGGGTGCGCGGAATGTCCTTAGCGCGCTAAATGTACACTCTGCGCGGAGAGGGTAATGTTTCAGCCACCCTTGGCGCGATCATATTCCGTCAGCCATTTATATATTGTTCGCTCTTTTATAGGTACCAGCTTCGCAAGCTCCGACGCAGCTGCCGCACGGCTACGAAATTTATGCGAATGCTTCGCATAATAATCCAGAGCCTCTAGCTTTAATTCCCGGTGCTCGCTGTGGCGAGCGCTTGCGGCTTTTTTAGCGGATGCCAAAACAGTATCGTGGTGGCCAACCATAAGCCTCCCCCCACCCAATATATCCCTAGCATCTGCATAAATATCCACCAATAAATCAGGGTGTCGACTAAATACTTCCTCCCCAAGAATCAGGTCATTTAATGCATACAAGGACATGACCGCCATTATTTTCTTCGTTTCGGCTCGCACCTCCTTCAAAACGGTAAAAGCAGAACGCTCGTCAACTATCCACATCAAATAGTCAACCAGCAAAAGACTTCGGAATAATTCCTCGTCAACACCCACACCCTCCTCGTGAGAAATCAGCATCCCGCCGCCCACCCGCAACTCTGGAATCAATGACTCACGGGAATCCTCAAGAGACCGAAACGCTTTTTTCAGATACCTGCATACAGATACCTGGTCGAATCTTGTACTCTCCCTCGCCCACTCAATCGCTAATTCATTATAGGCATCCCAACCAAGCTTCCAGATTCGCCAGGAGTGTCGAACTTCCTTACCATTAAGGAAGAAAAAAGTCGCAAACTTTGTCTTGAAATGCGGCTGATCAACAAATGTTTTATGCAAGTCAATGGCTATTAGAGGGATGTCCTCACTGACTATGCCATGCTCTCGCAATCTAGCCTTGAACGACCACCCCATATCAACCGAACCTCACAGGAACCACATTACTTTGTTTTTCCTGCTTATCCAGAAAATCCGCCCACCACTGCATCATTTTACGCCGATCATCCAAATATTCAGCGTGATGGGTATACGCTGCCCTAACCTTATTACGTTCGATATGTGCGAGCTGACGCTCGATGGCATCACGATTAAACCCTGCCTCATTTAGCGCACTTGCAGCAGTAGCTCGGAAGCCGTGAGCTGTCGCTCGCCCCTTGTAGCCCATGCGATTCAAAGCGCCCGTCATAGTGTTTTCTGAAATAGGCTGCCAGTGCTTTCGCTCGCCAGGAAATAGAAGGTCACCGGCACCGGTGAGCTGGTGCAGCTCTTCCAGCAAGGCAACTGTTTGTCGAGCAAGGGGCACGACATGAGGAGACTTCATCTTCATGCGCTCTGCCGGAATTCGCCAAAGCCCACTTTCCTTATCAAACTCGTCCCAACGCGCCCCACGAAGCTCACCAGGGCGCACAAAAGTAAGAAGACAAAAGCGTAACGCAAATACTGTCACCGCAGCGCCATCATAGGTATTCAGCCGCCCGTAAAACTCAGGCAGCTCTTCACGAGGAATGGAAGGCCTATGTTGAACAACTACCGACGAAAGGGATTCACGAGGATCAATGCTGGCCGACACATCGTATTTGCACAGACTAAGCTGCACCGCATACCTATATATCGACTTGATGCGCTGCAACACGCGACCAGCCTGCTCTCTCGAACCTGCGTTATCAATGCGTTTAACGACAGCCAGAATATCTGCCGTCTCTAGGTTGCTTATCGGCACATCACCAATAAAAGGAAATACTAGGCGCTCAAGCGTATCCCACACTCGCTTGCCATGCTGCATGGACCACTTACCTTCAACATTGTCATACCAAGCTTCCGCAACAGCTTTGAATGAACGCTCGCGCTCAAGCTCCTTTCGGCGCTTAGCCTGCTTTCGCTCGTGAACGGGATCTATTCCCTGCTTGATTTTTTTCTTCGCCGCCAGCGCCAGCTCTCGAGCTTCCGCCCCCTTCACTTGCGGATAGACACCCAGCGACAACTCTTTGCCCTTACCGTTTATGCGGTAACGCAATTGCCAATACTTAGAACCATTTGGGTGAACAAGAATATACAGACCCGCACCATCCGTGAGTTTGAAAGGCTTTTCACGTGGTGCGGCATGACGGATTTCGAGATCGCTTAGAGGCATAATGTGGGTAAAAATTCATTGAGGGTAAAAATTTACCCACACATTTACCCACTTTTACCCTTAGCTTTCAATAGCACCTCTCGGTACTCAATGGACTCAAGATGCAGGGAACATCTTGATTTTAATAAGTTTTTTGACCCTAGCGGAACTCAAAAAACTTTATATTGGTGCCGAAGGCGGGACTTGAACCCGCACGAGCTATGCTCACTACCCCCTCAAGATAGCGTGTCTACCAATTCCACCACTTCGGCTTTATTACTACTTACTGCCCCTGGGGCATGTCGCTGTCGCTCATCGTCGGCATGTCCGACGCAGCCGCCTCGGGGAGGTCACCCTCAGGCACAGGAGCGACTTCGCGGCTTTCCTCCAGAACAGGCACATCGATGATATCTTCATCAACGACACTGCGCTGCTTGGCTACATAAGCCAACGACAAACTGGTTACAAAGAACAGTGTTGCCAGGATCGCTGTCGCGCGGGTCAGCACATTACCACTACCATCGCTGCCAAACAACGTCTGCGATGCACCCGCACCAAAAGACGCTCCCATATCGGCGCCTTTACCCTGCTGAACAAGGATCAAACCGATAATGGCCAGCGCAGCCAAAACATGTACAACTAATATAATTTGTTCCATTTACTCCGCCGCCCGACATATTGCGGAAAATTCCTGCGCATTCAACGATGCGCCACCGACCAAGCCACCATCGATATCAGCCTGGCTAAATAACTCAGCAGCATTTGCCGCTTTTACACTGCCGCCGTAAAGAATTCTCATCTCATTTGAGAGATTGACATCTTTTTCGGCAAACACGCTGCGAATAAACGCGTGTACTTGTTGCGCCTGCTCCGGGGTGGCGGTCTTACCTGTACCAATTGCCCACACCGGTTCGTAAGCCACTATCAAGGAACCCAAGTCTGCCACTGACAGCTGATCCCACAGCGCATTAAGCTGACGCGCAACCACTTCAAGGGTTTGCCCGGCTTCGCGCTCAGACTCCGACTCCCCCACACACAGCACTGGCGTTAAGCCTACATCGAGAGCGCGCTTAACCTTTGTGACGACAAGCGCGTCACTTTCACCATAAAGCGCCCTGCGCTCAGAGTGCCCGGCAATCACATAACGACAACCGACATCGGCCAACATAGCTGCCGACACCTCACCCGTGTATGCACCTTCACCGGCGTATTCACAGACATTTTGAGCACCAATGGCGACCGGACTTCCCTCGAGCACCTTAATCGCGTCATTGATATAAACCGAGCTTGGGAAAACGGCGATATCAACGCTTGGCTCAGAGGGCAATTCAGCTTTTAGGGCAGTCAGCAACTCACCGATAGCCGCACGATCTCCGTGCATTTTCCAATTACCTGCTACCAGTTTGCTCCGCATAGCACTTCCCTTAGCGCAAAATGGGCGCCAATCTTACATAAACTTATACACACATACAACATCAGCTTGCCAAGCTTTCGACGCGCTGCGCCAACTGTTCACAGAGCCGCTGCACCTGCTGTTCGTCATGCCCTTCAACCATGACGCGAATCAACGGCTCGGTACCCGAGGCACGCAGCAATACCCGCCCTCGATCACCCAGCTCCGCTTCCACATCGGCAACAGCCGCCTGCAGCGCGGCGTCACCCAGGTCGAAGGCGCCTGCTGTACGAACGTTTATCATCACTTGCGGCAACATCTGCAGCGGCGCGCGCAAGCTGGATAGCGAAGCGGACTGCGTCTGCATGGCTTTAAGCACTTGCAGCGCAGCCACTACGCCGTCGCCAGTGGTACTGACATCCGAGCAAATGATATGCCCCGAATTTTCACCACCCAGCGAGAAGCCTCGCTCATTCATCAAGGCCTTCACGTAGCGATCGCCGACTTTGGCGCGCGCAAAGGGAATACCAAGCTCGCCAAGCGCGAGCTCCAATCCCAAGTTGGACATAAGCGTGCCCGCCACACCATCGCAGTGACCCGCGCGGCGGTGTTGATCAGCGGCAATGATGTACAGCAATTCATCGCCATCGACCAGTTCGCCATTGCTGTCGACAAACAATACACGATCACCATCGCCATCAAAGGCAATACCCAAGTCGGCTTTCTCTGCCACCACGCGCTCACACAGTGCCTTAGGGTCGGTCGAGCCATAACCGGCGTTGATATTTACGCCATCCGGCTCCGCACCAATAACAACGAGCTCGGCCCCCAGCTCGGCAAACACCGCTGGCGCCACATGGTAGGTCGCGCCGTGGGCGCAATCCAACACCAGTTTAAGGCCACTCAGGGAAAGGTCGGAACCGACTGTCGATTTGCAGTATTCAATATAGCGGCCCGCTGCATCATCGATGCGCTTGACCTTGCCCAGCCCCGAGGAGTCGACGGTGGTCATCGGCAGGTCCATCGCCGCTTCGATTGCACTCTCAAGCGCATCAGGCAACTTGCTGCCCTCAGCCGAAAAGAACTTGATACCGTTGTCGTAATACGGATTATGGCTGGCACTAATAACAATCCCTGCGCGCCCCTTAAAGGTACGGGTCAGATAGGCAATCGCCGGCGTCGGCATTGGCCCAAGCAAACGCACATCTACGCCCGCCGCCACCAAGCCCGCTTCCAGCGCCGACTCAAACATATACCCCGAAATCCGTGTGTCCTTGCCGATTAACACTCGGCTGCGGCCTTCTTTTGCAAACACCTGACCAACCGCCCAGCCCAGCTTCAAAACAAATTCGGGAGTGATGGGAAACTCCCCCACCCGGCCGCGCACACCATCAGTGCCGAAATACTTTCTTGTCATTGTCAGAATCCTTTTAGCGCTGCGGCGACGGCTAAGGCATCGGCCGTTTCAGCGATATCGTGGGCACGAATGATAGCCGCGCCGCGCTCGGCAGCGAGAGCAGCCAGGGTAATACTACCGGGCATACGATAAGCAACCTCCCGTCCGGTAATATCGCCCACCATAGACTTGCGCGACACTCCCACCAACACCGGATAACCCCAAGCGCACAATTCTGGCAGGCGGCGGAACAAGGCCAGGTTGTGGGCTAGCGTCTTACCAAAGCCAAAACCGGGGTCCAGCAACAGGCGCTCCGCCGGTATTCCTGCGTCGGCGCAGGCAGCCACGCGTTCGCGCAAGAAGGCCTCCACCTCAATGACGACGTCCTCGTAATGCGGTTGGCGCTGCATATCACCCGGTTCGCCGCGCATATGCATCAAACAAACCGGCAGGCCGGAATCGGCAGCCGCCGCCAGCGCACCTTCGCGGCGCAAAGCCCGCACATCGTTGATCAATCCCGCCCCTGCCGAGGCCGACTCAGCCATCACAGAAGCCGTACTGGTATCCACCGAAATCACCACATCAAATCGCTGCGCAACCGCTTCTACTGCGGGCAGCACCCGCGCCATCTCCTCAGCTTCTGAGATCGGCGCCGCTCCGGGGCGCGTTGATTCACCACCAATATCAATCATGCTGGCACCAGCGCGCAGCGCCGCATCGACCTGGCTCAGCAAGGTATCGAGGTGCAAACCGCCATCACGGAAATAGCGCCCACCATCGGAGAACGAGTCGGGAGTGACATTGATTACCGCCATTAACTGCGGTTTCGAGAGGTCTAAAACGCGATCGCCACAGCTCAGCTGTGGCGATTTGGGAATCTTCGATAAAGCCATCGGGATCAGTGATCGCTTACCGAATCAACAAAGGGGTCTTCGGGGCCGCGCTTGCGTGGCTGCTCGGCGTCGTCTTCCGCTTCGTCATCCACTACCGGGCGCTGCTGGCCGCCGCGACGATTTTGGTCGTCGTCCCAGCCCGCTGGGCTGCGTGGCTTGCGCCCCGCCATGATGTCGTCGATCTGCTTGGCATCGATGGTTTCATACATCATCAATGCCTCAGCCATCATATCCAGCTTGCTGCGATTTTCTTCCAAAATGCTCTGCGCCTTGGCATAGCACTCATCGATGATGCGTCTCACTTCCTCATCGATCTGTCTGGCTGTCTCGCCGGATACACCCTTGCCAGGCTGAGCGGCAGAGCGCCCCAGGAAGACTTCTTCGTCAGCATCGTCGTACATAAGTGGGCCCATTTTTTCTGACAGACCCCACTTCGTCACCATTTTGCGCGCGATGTCGGTAGCGCGCTGAATATCGTTCGACGCTCCGGTGGTTACGCCATCGGCACCGAGCGTCATCTCCTCAGCGATACGACCGCCAAACAGCGAGCATATCTGGCTGGTAATATGGCGACGACTCAGGCTGTAGCGATCTTCCTCTGGCAAGAACATGGTCACACCCAGGGCGCGTCCACGCGGAATAATACTCACCTTGTAAACGGGATCGTGCTCGGGGACAACGCGACCAACAATGGCATGCCCAGCCTCGTGGTAGGCGGTATTGAGCTTTTCTTTCTCCGACATCACCATCGATTTGCGCTCGGCGCCCATCATGATCTTGTCTTTGGCCAGGTCGAACTGCTCCATCGTCACCAGGCGCGAATTTGCCCGCGCGGCAAACAGCGCCGCCTCGTTTGCCAAGTTCGCCAGATCAGCCCCCGAGAAACCCGGGGTACCGCGAGCGATAACAGCGGCATCCACATCGTCACCGACCGGCAATTTGCGCATATGTACTTTCAGGATTTGTTCGCGCCCGCGAATATCGGGCAAACCAACCACGACCTGGCGGTCAAAGCGCCCGGGGCGCAGCAGGGCCGGGTCAAGCACATCGGGGCGGTTCGTCGCGGCAATAACAATAACGCCGTCATTAACCTCAAAACCGTCCATCTCAACCAGCAGCTGGTTCAGGGTTTGCTCACGCTCATCGTGGCCACCCCCCATACCAGCGCCACGGTGGCGACCGACGGCATCGATCTCATCGATAAAAATAATGCAGGGCGCCTGTTTTTTGGCCTGCTCAAACATGTCCCGCACACGCGAAGCACCCACACCGACGAACATCTCGACAAAGTCTGAACCGGAAATCGAGAAGAAGGGGACTTTTGCCTCACCGGCAATCGCCTTGGCAAGCAGCGTTTTACCCGTTCCCGGGGGCCCCACCATCAATACGCCGCGAGGGATACGGCCGCCCAAACGCTGGAATTTTCCGGGGTCGCGCAGGAACTCAACCAACTCCTGTACGTCTTCTTTCGCCTCGTCGACACCGGCAACGTCAGCAAAAGTGGTTTTAATCTGATCTTCACTCAGCAGTCTGGCCTTACTTTTGCCAAACGCCATGGGGCCGCCTTTGCCGCCACCCGCACCGCCCTGCATCTGGCGCATGAAGAACATAAAAATCGCGAGAATAATTAAAATCGGGAAGCTGGCAACCAGCAACTGCGTCCACAGGCTTTGCTGCTCAGGCTTGCGCCCTTCTACAACAACATTGTGTTCCAGTAGGTCGTCGATCAGCTTAGGATCATCAAGCAAGGGGCGGACGGTTTCGAACCGGCTATTATCGTTACGCTGGCCGCTAATGACCAAGCCGTCGATCACCACCTTTTGCACACGCTCGTTTTGCACCTCAGTAATAAACTGGGAGTAATTGAGCTGCTCAGTAGGCGATTGCACGCTGAAGTTATTAAATACTGTCAGCAACACTGCGGCGATAACCAGCCACAATAATAAATTTTTAGCCATGTCGTTCAAAAACCGATCCTCATATCGCTCGCTGCGCAATGCCAGTTGGTCAGGCGCACAGTCCTAGACCCCACTCTACTACAGAAATTCCACGCTCTCTACGAACAAATGGCCGCAGTACCATCAGGTCTTGAGACCACGCCCCAGCAAGTAAACTTCACGAGAGCGCGGCCGCGATGCCGCGGGCTTGCGCGTTATCACCTTGTCAAAACGGCTGCGCATGTCTCGAAAATACGCCTCGAAACCTTCTCCCTGGAATATCTTTGTTACGAAGTCGCCTCCGGGGCGGAGCACATGAGCGGCCATATCAAGGGCCAACTCACATAAATACATAGAGCGGGGCTGGTCTACGTCCTTCACTCCACTCATATTGGGGGCCATATCGGAAATTACAAGGTCAGCCCGCTGGTCGCCCAGCGCGGCAAGCAGCTCGTTGAACACCGACTCTTCGGTAAAATCACCCTGAATAAACTCAACACCAGCCAGTGTATCCATCGGCAAAATGTCTGAAGCCAACACGCGCCCTCGGTCGCCCACCAGCTCTGCCGCGACCTGGGACCAACCACCCGGCGCGCAACCCAGATCAACAACACACATCCCAGGCTTTATCAGGCGGTCTTTTTCTTGAATTTCCAGTAACTTATAACAGGCGCGCGAGCGATAGCCCTCCTTCTGGGAGCGCTTAACGTAGTGGTCATCAAAGTGCTCTTTAAGCCATGCACCACTAGAAGAGGATCGTTTTGCCACCGCATTTCCCTTTTTTGTAAGTAAACGGGCCTAGCCCCAAAACGGGCGTATCGCTAACAGTATACCTTTCCCGTACAATAACGCTCCCGTAAACCGACACAGCTAGATACCTATGGAAGCACTCACCGCCAGCGACAAAAAACATCTGCGCAGCATTGGCCACAAACTCAACCCTGTTGTAATGATTGGCGACCGCGGCTTGAGTGAAGGTGTGGAGCAGGAACTGGAGCGGGCCCTGGAAGACCACGAGCTGATCAAGGTCAAAGTCAATATTGCCGACCCAGGCGAACGGCGCGAATTGATCGATCAGCTGTGCAAGGGAAGCCGCGCACAGCTGGTACAGGCTATCGGCAAAATAGCGCTGGTATACCGCGCTGCGAAAAAACCCAACCCTCGCCTGTCAAACTTGCTGCGCGCCTAAATCGGCGCGCTGTAAGGCGCTATTCCGCGAGGTGCTGCACCTGGTCGATTTCATATTCGATGTCACCACCGGGCGCAGCAACGACCGCCACATCACCCTCTTCCTTACCGATTAAGGCGCGCGCAATCGGCGACGTGACAGAGATCTTACCCGCCTTCACGTCGGCCTCATCTTCACCAACAATGCGGTAGGTTACCTCTTCGTCGGTATCGCAATTGATCAACGACACGGTGGTGCCAAAAATCACCTTACCGGTACAGGGAATTGTGGTGATATCAATCACCCGCACATTGGATAGCTTGCCTTCAATCTCCTGAATACGACCTTCGCAGAAACCCTGCTGCTCACGCGCAGCATGGTATTCGGCATTTTCTTTCAAGTCGCCGTGCTCACGGGCCTCGGCAATCGCCTGAGTAATGCGAGGGCGATCAATCGTTTTCAGGCGCTTGAGCTCATCGCGCAACGCCTGCTCACCGGCTACCGTCATCGGGGTTTGCTGACTCATTTTACCAACTCCTCATGCACATCCTGCAGGCGACGCACCGTACGCTCAGCACCGAATACCAGCGCCTGGCAAATGGCTTCCGCCCCCGCCAGCGTTGTGGTGTAGCTCACCTTATTCTGCAGAGCAGAGCGGCGAATCAGCGATGAATCGGCAATCGCCTGCTTACCTTCAGTGGTATTGATAATCAGATCAATATCGCCATTTTTGACCATATCGACAATATGCGGACGCCCTTCCATCACCTTGTTCACGCGCTGGCAAGCCAAGCCCGCGTCGACCAGGACTTTGTGCGTTCCGCGAGTCGCGCACAGTTCAAAGCCCAACTCCAGCAACTGCTTAGCCACAGACACCACACCCGCTTTATCGGGGTCACGCACCGAGATAAAGGCACGACCTTCGGTGGGGAAGACCTCGCCAGCACCGCGAGCCGCCTTCGAGAAGGCCTCTGCGAAGCTCTCACCCAGGCCCATAACCTCGCCCGTTGACTTCATTTCAGGCCCGAGAATCGGGTCGACACCGGGGAATTTATTGAAGGGGAAAACCGCCTCTTTCACCGAGTAGTAATCGGGCACACGCTCGGCGGTAAAGTTTTGCTCGGCAAGGCTGGTGCCCGCCATACAACGCGCGGCCACCTTGGCCAAGGACAGGCCAATACACTTGGAGACAAAGGGCACGGTGCGCGACGCGCGCGGGTTGACCTCGATCACGTAGATCTCGCCGTCCTGCACTGCCAGCTGCACGTTCATCAGACCGACAACACCAAGCTCCAGGGCCATGCGCTTGACCATTTCGCGCATTTTGTCCTGCGTTTCGGCATCGAGCGAATACGGCGGCAGCGAACACGCCGAGTCACCCGAGTGAACACCCGCCTGCTCGATGTGCTGCATAATGGCGCCAATCACCACCTGCTTGCCGTCTGACACGGCATCGAGATCGACCTCTACCGCCGCATTCAGGAAGTGGTCCAGCAGTACTGGCGACTCGTTGGACACCTTCACCGCTTCGCGCATGTAGCGCTCCAACTCTTCCTCTTTGTAGACGATCTCCATGGCGCGGCCACCCAATACATAAGATGGGCGCACAACCAATGGATAACCAATTTTCTGTGCAGCGGCCAATGCCGCCTCTTCAGAGCGCACCGTGGTGTTGGGCGGCTGCTTGAGGTTCAGGCGCTCAATCATTTGCTGGAAGCGCTCACGGTCTTCAGCGCGGTCAATCGCCTCGGGACTGGTGCCAATAATCGGCACCCCGGCAGCTTCGAGGTCGCGAGCCAGCTTGAGTGGGGTCTGCCCACCAAACTGCACGATCACGCCCTTGGGCTTTTCTTTCGCCACAATCTCCAGCACATCTTCAAGCGTCACTGGCTCGAAATACAGGCGGTCGGAAATATCGTAGTCGGTAGAAACCGTCTCGGGGTTACAGTTCACCATAATGGTTTCGTAACCGTCTTCGCGCATGGCCAGTGCAGCGTGCACGCAGCAATAATCAAACTCGATGCCCTGACCGATACGGTTTGGCCCGCCACCGATAACCAGAATTTTCTCGCGTTCGCTTGGCTGGGCCTCGCACTCTTCCTCGTAGGTTGAGTACATATACGCCGTAGACGTAGCAAACTCTGCCGCACAGGTATCCACCCGCTTGTACACCGGCAATACGCCCAGTGCGTGACGGCGGGCGCGCAACTGTCGCTCACTCACTGCCAGCAGTACCGACAAACGCTGATCACTGAAACCTTTGCGCTTGAGGCGGCGCATAAGTGCTTCGTCAATATCCGACAGCGCCACCTTCTTCAGGGCGTTTTCAGACTTAACAATGTCTTCAATCTGTACCAGGAACCAGGGGTCGATCCACGAATGCTCGTACACCTCTTCCACCGACATGCCCGCACGGAAGGCGTCAGCCACATACCAAATACGCTCGGGGCCGGGGTTGGTCAGCTCTGCAATCAACACATCGCGAGCGTCGTCGCGGTCGACATCAATTTTGTGCTCGAAACCGGCAGAGCCTACTTCCAGACCACGCAGCGCCTTTTGCACAGACTCCTGGAAGGTGCGACCAATCGCCATCACCTCTCCGACCGACTTCATCTGCGTATGCAGCTTGGTCTGTGCTTCGCCGAACTTTTCAAAGGTAAAGCGCGGAATCTTGGTCACGACATAGTCGATGCTCGGCTCAAATGACGCGGGCGTTGCGCCGCCGGTAATGTCGTTTTGCAGCTCATCGAGGGTATAACCCACCGCCAATTTGGCAGCGACCTTGGCAATTGGGAAGCCTGTGGCCTTAGAGGCCAATGCCGATGAACGAGACACCCGCGGGTTCATCTCAATGACTACCAGACGGCCGTCTTTCGGGTTCATACCAAACTGGACGTTCGAACCGCCGGTTTCAACACCGATCTCACGCAAAACCGCGCAAGAGGCATTTCGCATGATTTGATATTCTTTATCGGTCAGTGTTTGCGCGGGGGCAACGGTAATCGAGTCACCGGTGTGCACACCCATCGGGTCGAAGTTTTCGATGGCACAAATGATGATGCAGTTGTCATTGCGATCACGCACCACCTCCATTTCAAACTCTTTCCAGCCGATCAGGCTCTCATCGATCAACAGCTCGTTGGTGGGTGACAAATCCAAGCCGCGGGTACAGATCTCCACGTACTCTTCTTTGTTGTAGGCAATACCACCGCCGCTGCCGCCCATTGTGAACGACGGACGAATGATCGCCGGAAAACCGATGGAGTCGAGCACCTGCAGCGCCTCTTCCATGCTGTGCGCAATCGCAGAGCGCGGCGTTTCCAGGCCGATACGCTTCATCGCTTGATCGAACAACTGGCGATCTTCGGCCATGTCGATGGCGTCTTTCTTGGCGCCGATCATCTCTACGCCGTACTTCTCCAGTACGCCTTCGCGATCCAGGTCCAGCGCACAGTTCAACGCTGTCTGCCCACCCATTGTTGGCAGCAGTACATCGGGGCGCTCTTTCTCGATGATTTTTTCAACAGTCTGCCAGGCAATCGGCTCAATGTAGGTGGCATCAGCCATTGCCGGGTCGGTCATGATGGTGGCCGGGTTGGAGTTCACCAGAATAACGCGATAACCCTCTTCGCGCAGCGCCTTACAGGCTTGCGCACCGGAGTAGTCAAACTCACAGGCCTGGCCGATGACAATCGGGCCGGCACCCAGGATCAAAATGGATTCTATGTCGGTTCTTTTGGGCATGTTGTCTCCGCTTTACGCTCAGCGAGAACGGCTACTGCCGCCCCCGGTTGCGCAGGACGCAATCCGATAGTCTCAACCGGCCTTCTTGGCCTGGATTAACTCAATAAAGTGGTCAAACAAGGGCGCAATATCATGCGGCCCCGGGCTAGCTTCTGGGTGTCCCTGAAAGCCAAACGCAGGTTTGTCATTGCGCTCAACCCCCTGCAAGGAGCCATCAAACAGCGACTTGTGGGTCACCGTCATGGTCGCCGGCAAGCTGTCTTCATCAACGGCAAAGCCGTGGTTCTGACTGGTGATGTGTACCACCTTGGTTTTTAAGTCCTGAACCGGATGGTTGGCGCCGTGGTGGCCAAACTTCATCTTCATGGTCTTTGCACCTGATGCCAACGATAACAGCTGGTGCCCCAGGCAAATTCCGAAGACCGGCAAGTCGGCGTCGAGAATGTCTTTGATCGCCGCGATGGCGTAGTCACAGGGCTCTGGATCGCCCGGGCCATTGGACAGGAAGACCCCATCGGGATTCATCGCCAGTACATCAGCTGCTGGCGTGGTTGCAGGCACCACGGTGAGGCGACAGCCGCGGTCGGCCAGCATACGCAAAATGTTGCGCTTTACGCCGAAGTCATAGGCAACAACATGGTGAGGCAAGTCGTCATCGCCCAGGACTTTATGCCCCTCGCCCAGCTGCCATGTGCTTTCGCGCCACTCATAGCGCTCGGCAGTGGTCACTTCTTTCGCCAGATCCATGCCTTTCAGGCCTGCAAAGCCCTTTGCCAATTCCAGTGCTTTGGCTTCATCTTCCGCGCCGAGGTCATCACCGGCCAGCAGACAGCCACCCTGAGCACCCTTGTCGCGCAGAATACGCGTCAGGCGGCGGGTATCTATCTCGGCGATGCCGACTATATTGCGCGCGCGCAGATAGTCAGACAGGCTTTGCTCGCTGCGGAAACTGCTCGCCAACATGGGCAAATCGCGAATAACCAAGCCCGCAGACCAAATTTCTGCAGCTTCTTCGTCTTCTGAGTTAACGCCGGTATTGCCGATATGGGGATAGGTCAGCGTCACGATCTGACGCGCGTAGGAGGGATCGGTGAGAATCTCCTGATAACCCGTCATGGCGGTATTGAACACCACCTCCCCAACCGAGTGCCCGTGCGCACCGATTGCAACACCCCGAAAAATACTGCCGTCTTCTAGGGCGAGTATGGCTGTAACCGTCAAGATAACCTCCTGGATCAGACTTGCGGCCGAGAGTCACCGCCGACAGCCGTCGGAACGATAACCAGGGAACCACAGAGGAAAATACGCGTGCAAAAAAGCGAGATGCGGTGAATCCCCATCTCGCTTTTTTACGGGGTCTCGGGTGATTAAACCCGGCGCCCAAATCTGAAACGAAATTTTACGCGAAGTTGGCCGCAGAATCCACCGCGACCGACACGCTCACGGTGTAACTATTACCCTTTGAGAGCCGCAGCCATCTCCGCTGGCGCGTCGACAGCGCGCCCCAGCTCGGGAGAAACCACCAGATGTGCAGTTTTCGCCACCGCCACCGCGCGGCCGGAGCTCACATCGCTGACCCGGTAGGCGATATCAAAACCGCAGCGATGAAAGTCGCTGGCGGCAACATCAAAGCGCAATACCTCACCGTAATGCGCCTCGCTTAAGTAGCGCACCGCCATATCTGCATTCACCATACCCAGGCCATCGTCACGGCCACCCTCGCGAACGCCGCGGCTTGCCAGGAAGCGCCCGCGCGCCTCGTTAAGCAAACTCACCAAGGCATCGTTACCCAGGTGATTGCCGGCGTTAATATGGCTGCGCAACAAAGCAATATCGGTGCTGAACGGGAAGGCCTCGGGCACCGCAAACTCTAGCTTTGCCATCGATTTAATCCGCTTTCAGGCCGAGCACATCCTGCATATCGTAGCGGCCGGCGGTCTGCGCCTTCAGCCAAGCCGCCGCCCGCACGGCACCGCGCGCGAATGACATTCTGGAGCTGGCCTTGTGCGTAATTTCAACGCGCTCGCCCTCGGCGCAAAACATCACCGTGTGATCGCCAACAATATCGCCGGCACGCACCGTGGCAAAGCCAATGGTTTCGCGCTCGCGAGCCCCGGTTTGCCCCTCCCGGCCATATACAGCGACCTTATCAAGGTCGCGACCCAGGGCATCAGCAACCACCTGCCCCATGCTCAGCGCGGTACCGGAGGGTGCATCAACTTTGTGGCGGTGATGAGCCTCATACACCTCGATATCAACATCGTCACCCAGCACGCGGGCCGCCATATCCAATAGCTTGAAACAGAGGTTCACCCCGGTACTAAAATTGGAAGCCTGGCACACCGCTATCGGCGCAATAAGGCGCTCTAACTCGGCTTTTTGCCCAGCATCAAAGCCGGTTGTGCCAATCACCATGCCCTTGCCTGCCTTTGCACACACCTCGGCATTAGCCAGGGTAGCCAGTGGCGCGGTGAAGTCGATCAGCACATCAAAATCGTCAACAACTGCAGCAATATCAGCGCCCACCAGCACGCCGCACTTACCCAAGCCCGCCAGCTCACCGGCGTCGGCACCAATCAAGCTGCTTTCCGGGCGCTCCAATGCGGCACTCAGCTCGCAGCCCTCGGCCACGCTTATCGCCTCTATCAAGGTTTTACCCATGCGCCCCGCAGCGCCCGTCACAGCAATTTTTACAGTCATGATTTACCCAGTTGATTACTTGATTCTTCTAACTCTGGCGACGCCTCTGCCAAAGCCATATCTTTTACACTTGTCTCGGCCAGTACCGACGACACCGCATCATCAATATTCTTGCGCACTGCCTCTACCCCGGTAACCGCTCTGCGCGGTCGCGCAGCGGAGACGAAACCCTCGCCCCCCTCATTGCGCACCGCCTCCAGCACTTCTTGCAGGCGCACTTTTTCCAGGGGCGCATTGGGCAGGTAGCGCGGCGGATCATCGCTGTTTTCAGTGATAAGGCCAGCCCGGGTCAATGCGCGAAGCACCCGCGTGACGCCCTGAATCTGCACCCGCAACCGCAGCACATAGTCCGAGGCCGACATCGGCCGACGCCCTTCATAATAGCGCTGCGCCAGCACCGCCATAATATTTAACGCCAAATCTTCCTGCTGGCGAATACTCATATCGCCGCTGCGCTTGGAAGGGACGACATATTCGGGATGTTGCACATAAAAAGCAACACTGCTGCCCACCAGCAGGATCAACCAACTGATGTACATCCACATCATAAACAGGATCAATATCGCAAAGCCGGAGTAGATCGCGTAGGTACCGCTGTCGCTCGCCGACACCACCACGCTACCAAAGCCCCAGCCCAGACTCTGGAACAACACCCCCGACACCAACCCCGCCATCGCGCCCGCGCGGAATGTCACTCGCGTGTTGGGAATAAACATATAAAAGAAGGTAAACGCGGCGATAATCATGATGTACGGCGCCGCCGTGGTGAGCAGTGATACCACGTGGGTCACAAAGGGCAGGTATTCACTCGCCTCCTGCACCGCGCGGCCACTCAATACACTGGCCGACAGACCGATCGCCGAAAATACCAACAAAGGGCCAATCAGCATGACACTGCCATAGTCGGCAAAGCGTCGACCAATACTGCGGTGCTGCTCCAGGCGCCAGATATAGTTAAACGTTCCCTCAATCTTTTGAATCAGCGAGATCGCGGTGTAAAACAGCAGCGCAATACCGAAGGTTCCCAGCACGCCGATCTTCACATTGTCGATAAAGCCAATGATCTTTTGAGTGATCTCCACACCCTGCTCACCCATCGGCGCCAGGAACTGCAGCATGATCGGCTCCAGCTGCTTGTTGTGCATGCCAAAGGCCTTCAACACAGAAAAGCTCACCGCCAGCATCGGCACCAGAGAAAGCAGCGTGGTATACACCAAACTCATCGCCCGCAGCGTGAGCTCGCCTTTAGCCAGGTCATCCAGCACCACATACACGTAGCGCAAGATATGCACACACCGGCGGCGCCAAGGGCTGTAATTGGCAACCTCCGGCGACCAAAGCGACTCAGCAACAAAGCGATTGAGGGTTTTTTCCATAGTGTGTCGTCCAACCCGGATACCAGGGTCTCAGGATGGAGAAAAATGCGAGGCAAGTCGAGGGGAGGCAACCCTCCCCTCAACTATTTACAGCTTCATGTCGTCAAAGAAGTCTTTAACGCCGTCAAACCAGCTTTTCTTGCGCGGCGACTGCTTGTCATCGCCATCCAGCGTTGACTGGAACTCTTGCAGCAGCTCCTTTTGGCGCTTGCTCAGCGATACCGGCGTTTCAACAACCACCTTACAGATCAAGTCACCAGTGCTGCCACCACGAACCGGCGTAATCCCCTTGCCGCGCAGGCGGAAAGACTTACCCGTTTGCGTCTCGGCGGGAATCTTCAGTTTTACACGGCCATCAAGGGTGGGCACGTCCAACTCGCCACCGAGCGCCGCGTCGGCAAAACCAATGGGCACTTCGCAGTGAAGGTGCTTGCCATCGCGCTTGAAAATGGGGTGTGGACGCACTGACATTTGCACATACAAATCGCCAGCGGGACCGCCGTCGGGGCTAGCCTCACCCTCGCCGCTCAGGCGAATGCGGTCGCCAGTATCAACGCCGGGCGGCACTTTCACCGACAGCGTCTTGGTTTCCTCTACCCGGCCCTGGCCATGACAGTCATTACACGGGTCAGAAATAATCGTCCCGCTACCCCGGCAATTGGGGCAGGTTTGCTGCACAGCGAAGAAGCCCTGCTGCATACGCACCTGACCCACGCCATTACAGGTTCCGCAGGTAAGCGGCGTCGAGCCTTTCTTGGCACCGCTGCCGTCACAGGTTTTACACGACACCAGAGTCGGAATACGGATTTTCGCCGTTGTTCCGCGCACCGCTTGCTCAAGATCGATCTCAAGCGTGTAGCGCAGATCCGCGCCGCGCTGCGGGCCACGCTGACGCCCCCCGCCACCGCCGCCAAAGATATCGCCAAAAACATCGCCAAAGATGTCGCTGAAGCCAGCGCCACCTGCGCCGCCACCGAAACCTCCGGCACCGCCACCTACCGCGTCGTGACCAAAGCGGTCATACGCTGAGCGTTTCTCAGAATCCGACAGCACCTCGTAGGCCTCTGTCGCCTCTTTGAAAATATCTTCCGCCTTGGGGTCATCCGGGTTGCGGTCCGGGTGATTCTTCATGGCGATACGGCGATAGGCTTTTTTAATTTCCTTCTCGTCCGAATCTCGGGACACGCCCAGTATTTCGTAGTAATCGCGTTTTGACATCGTCTCGCTTCACGCTGTGTTGGGCGCAGACAAACCCCGCAAGCCCAGTAAAAATTTAATCTCTCATCACACGCGAAACGGGAGCGGGCCAAACGCCCTGCAAAACCCTAAGGTTTTAGCGCCTCCCTTCTCCCGTTCACGCCAGCAACGCGGGGCAGAGCCCCGCCCGCCGCTTACTTCTTGTCGTCGTCTTTGACTTCTTCAAACTCCGCATCGACAACGTCGTCGCCGGCCGCTGAGGCTTCAGGCTGCTCACCGCCCGCCGCTTCCGCTTCTGCCGCTTGCTCGGCGTACATCTTTTGCGCCAGGCCCGCAGAGGCTTCGCTAAGCTCTTTGGCAGCCGCTTCGATAGCCTCGACGTCGTCGCCTTTAACGGCCTCGTCAACCTTCACCAGCGCTGCTTCAATGGCTGACTTCTCTTCGTCACTCGCTTTATCGCCAGCTTCTTCCAGCGTTTTGCGAGTCGCGTTAGCCAGACCTTCGGCGTTGTTGCGCGCAGTGACCAGCGCCTCAAACTTCTTGTCAGCTTCGGCATTCGCCTCGGCATCGCGCACCATTTGCTCGATCTCGTCCTCGTTCAAGCCGCTGGAAGCAGTGATGCGAATAGACTGCTCTTTGCCAGTTGCTTTGTCTTTGGCCGATACATGCAAAATACCGTTGGCATCGATGTCGAAGGTTACTTCGATCTGCGGCAGGCCACGCGGTGCCGGTGGAATGTCTGCAAGGTCGAAGCGACCGAGTGACTTGTTCGCCGACGCCTGCTTACGCTCACCCTGAACCACGTGAATGGTTACGGCAGTCTGGTTGTCTTCCGCAGTCGAGAACACCTGCGACTTCTTCGTTGGGATAGTCGTGTTCTTCTCGATCAGCGGTGTTGCCACACCACCCATGGTTTCAATACCCAGGCTCAGCGGGGTGACGTCGAGCAGCAATACGTCTTTTACATCACCCGACAGTACCGCACCTTGCAGGGCAGCACCCATCGCAACGGCCTCATCCGGGTTCACGTCACGGCGCGGCTCTTTGCCGAAGAATTCAGTCACTTTAGACTGCACCAGCGGCATACGCGTCTGACCACCAACCAGAATCACTTCGTCAACCTCAGAGGCAGACAAACCGGCATCTTGCAGCGCCGTTTTCATTGGCTCCAGCGAACGCTTCACCAAATCCTCAACCAGCGACTCCAACTTGGCACGGCTCAATTTAACAACCAAGTGCTTAGGACCGGTGGCATCTGCCGTGATGTAAGGCAGGTTAACCTCGGTTTGCTGACTGGAAGACAATTCGATCTTCGCTTTTTCAGCCGCTTCTTTCAGGCGCTGAACTGCCAGCGAGTCACCTTTCAGGTCAATACCGTTTTCTTTCTTGAACTCTTCCGCCAGGTAATCAATCAGGCGCAGGTCAAAATCCTCACCACCCAGGAAGGTGTCACCGTTGGTCGCCAGCACTTCAAATTGGTGCTCGCCATCCACCTCGGCAATTTCGATGATCGAGATATCGAAGGTACCACCACCCAGGTCGTACACGGCTACGGTGCGATCGCCCTTGGCCTTGTCCATACCGTAGGCCAGTGCAGCCGCCGTCGGCTCGTTGATAATCCGCTTCACTTCCAGACCAGCGATACGGCCGGCATCTTTAGTCGCCTGACGCTGAGAGTCGTTGAAGTAAGCAGGAACCGTGATAACCGCCTCGGTGATTTTTTCACCCAGGTAGTCTTCAGCGGTTTTCTTCATTTTCTTCAGTACTTCCGCAGAGATCTGCGGGGGTGCCAGCTTTTCACCCTTTACTTCAACCCAGGCATCGCCGTTGTCGGCTTTGCTGATGGTGTAAGGCACCATCTTGATGTCTTTTTGAACAACATCGTCCTCAAAGCGGCGACCGATCAGGCGCTTAACCGCATACAGGGTGTTGTCCGGGTTCGTCACCGCCTGACGTTTGGCGCTCTGACCAACCAGAATTTCATTGTCGTCAGTGTAAGCAACAATAGAAGGCGTGGTGCGACCACCCTCGGCATTCTCAATAACCTTTACCTTGTCGCCATCCATTACCGCCACACAGGAGTTGGTGGTGCCAAGGTCGATACCAATAATTTTACCCATAACTTTTCTCCGCATTCGCTGTTTACTGCGCGAGGCACCCAGGCCCCGTTAAACTCTGTTCTTGCTGTAGATATTGGTCCGTTTTTCTCAATTTCAAGCCGGCCATCAACATCTCAGGTGTGAATATTTGGCAGTTACTCCGCCTTCGCGACCACAACCATCGCCGCACGCAGCAGGCGCCCGTTCAGGGTGTAGCCCTTTTGCATCACATCAATCACCGAGTTCGGCTCCGCACTCGGGTTAGGCACCATCGCCATCGCCTCGTGGAATTCCGGGTCAAATGGCTGACCGGTTGGATCGATCTGTTCAACATTGTGGCGCGCCAGCGCATCCAGCAATGATTTGCGCGTCAACTCCACACCTTCAAGAATCGGCTTCAGCGCCTCGTCTTCGGTATCGGCAGCCGCAAGCGCGCGATCCAGATTGTCCGCCACGCTCAACATATCCCCGGCGAACTTCTCCAGCGCAAACTTGCGCGCGTTCTCGGCGTCTTTCTCGGCGCGGCGACGCACGTTCTGCGCCTCTGCTACAGCGCGCAACGCCTGCTCTTTGGCATTGGCCGCCTCTTCACGCGCGGCGTCCAGCTGCGCCTGAAGATCATCTCCCGCATCGGCGCCCTGCTCTTCAGCAACCTGCTCAACCGATTCTGCCTGCTCCGCTGCCAGCTCTTCAGCCGCGGCTGTTTTATCTTGTTCCTCTGCCACCTTAGCAGCCTCCTTCATTTCGCCGGACGGCCCAGCCGCCCAATAACTTCCGCACCCCGAGGGTGAGCTTCCCCGTGTATGGGGGCTCTGCCTGGTTTTTCAAGGCCGCCGGTATTTTTAATTCCCAGAACGCAACCAGGGCTTGAGCGGGCACAGTCAACTACTGTATAAATAACCATACATCTTCATTCTGGAGCCGCCACCATGCTGGTTCATTTAAGCGTCAGCAATTTCGCCATCACCCAAGCCCTGGAAATCGAGCTACAGCCGGGAATGACGGTATTAACAGGCGAGACCGGCGCCGGCAAATCGATTATGCTCGACGCACTCGGCCTGACACTGGGCGACCGCGCAGACAGCGGCGTCGTGCGGGCGGGCGCCGAGCGCGCCGACATCCACGCCGAATTCGATATCAGCGATATTCCCCTGGCCCGCCAATGGCTGCAGGAGCGAGAACTGCTAGCGGGCAACGAATGCCGACTGCGACGAGTAATCACCAAAGAGGGTCGGTCGCGCGCCTATATCAACGGCCAGCCCGCCACCGTAAACGACACCAAAGAGCTCGGCGGCCTGCTCATTGATATTCACAGCCAGCACGCCCATCAGTCCCTGCTTAAAAAGCCCTATCAACGCCAGCTGCTCGACGCCTTTGCCGGCGCCAGCGAACTGTGCAGCTCACTGGGGGAAGACTGCCTGCGCTATCAGCGCATTAGCAAACGTCTCAACGAACTCGAAAGCCACCTCGATGAGCAAAACGCCCAGGAACAACTGCTGCGCTACCAACTCGACGAACTAGAGCGCCTCGATATTCAGCCCGGCGAAATTGAAGAACTGGAGATCCAACAAAAGCAGCTCGCCAATGCCGAGCAAATTCTGGCCGCTAACCACCACAGCCTGGCGCTGTGCCGCGAAGGCGAGGTCAACGCGATGGGTATTTTGCATCAAGCGCTCTCGTCACTGAGCGGCTGTCAGCACGGCCACCCAGCGCAAGAAGCCGCCATCAGTCTGATTGAAAGCGCGCGCATTCAGATCGAAGAGGCCGCCAGCGAACTGCAGCGCGTCACCGACGAAACGGAACTGGACCCCCAGCGCCTGCAAGACGTTGAACAACGGCTCGACGCCATCTACCAAACCGCGCGCAAACACAAGATCCAACCCGAAGAACTTCCCGAGCTGCAACAATCGCTGCAACAGCAGCTCGAGCAGCTCGACGCAACCGATGAAAAGCTCGATGCCATGCGCCAGGAGCAACAGCAGGCGCTCAGCAACTACCAGAGCAAAGCCAAGAAGCTGAGCAAGCTGCGCAGCGCCGCCGCGTTAAAAATGAAAAAACGCATTGAGGGCAAACTGGGCGAACTGGCAATGAAACACTGCGAAGTGGAGTTTGCCATTATTCCTCTTGCTGACGATGAGCCGCACAGCCACGGCGCCGAAGACATCGAAATTCGCATTCGCAGCAATCCCAACGCCGCGATGGGCCCGCTGCATAAAATTGCCTCAGGCGGCGAATTGTCGCGTATCAGCCTGGCCATACAAGTCGTCACCGCTCAGGTTGCCGCCGTTCCGACAATCGTCTTCGACGAGGTGGACGTGGGCATTGGCGGGGCGACCGCGGAAATTGTAGGCCAGTTACTCAACGACCTGGGCAAACGCAGCCAAGTGCTGTGCGTCACCCACCAGGCACAGGTGGCCAGCCAGGGCGACCACCATATTCGCGTTAAGAAAACCGGCAACAAGACGGCCTTGCGAACCGAACTGGAGCCGCTGGCAGAAGATCAAAAAATCGAGGAAATTGCCCGAATGCTGGGCGGGATAGCGATAACCGAGAATACCTTGGCACACGCCAGAGAAATGCTCGGCATACGCCACTGAACGCGGGCGGCAGCGCCGCCCGCAAGATAAGCGTTACTTCTTGGGACGAACGTACAACACCAAACTGTGGTCGACGAGTTCAAAGCCGCGCTCTTCAACCAATTTGTGTTGGCGCTCCTCGATCACGTCGTCGTAAAACTCGATCACCTCACCACTCTCCATACACACGATATGGTCGTGGTGCTCGCCCTTGGCCAATTCGAATACGGAATGCCCGGCCTCAAAGTTGTGGCGCACCACCAAGCCGGCCGCCTCAAACTGAGTGAGAACACGGTAAACGGTCGCCAGGCCCACATCTTCACCAGACTCCATCAGCGAACGGTAGACATCTTCCGCACTGAAGTGCTGATTTTCAGCTTCGGCCTGCTCAAGCAGTTGTAGAATTTTTACCCGAGGAAGGGTGACTTTAAGCCCAGCTTTGCGGAGCTCTTGATTTTCGCTTGACATAAACCACTGACCTTAGCGTTGTGTTTAGGTTTGCGCTATTATCCCTGCCTCTGCGAGTGATTGGAACCCTGACTATGTTTTTGCGTATTGCTACCGCCAGCCTGGTAATTTTGCTTGGCGCCTGCAGCTCTCTGGAGTTTCCCGGCGTTTACCGCCTGCCCATCGATCAGGGCAACATCATCACCCAGGAAATGGTAGATCAGCTTGAAATCGGTATGAGCCGCAGCCAGGTTGAATACGTTATGGGCACGCCGCTGATTCGCGACAGCTTCAGCCCCGACCGCTGGGATTATGTGTACACGCTGAATAAAGAAGGCAAGCCCGCCGAGCGCCATCAGCTCAGCGCGTACTTCCAGGGCGATAAACTGGTGCGCATTGTTACCGACGTTAAACCGTCAGCCGAGGGGAAAATTAGCAGCAGCGCCGAGGCCGACGCCCAGCCCGCCAGCGAATAAGCAGGTCAAGCCTGCTTGCGCGCCTTGGCTTTAGCCGCCCGCTGTTTGCGAACCTCTTTCGGGTCGGCGATCAGCGGCCGGTAGATCTCTACGCGCTCGCCGTCGTTGAGCGCCTGCGTATCAGGCTTGCTCACTACCTTGCCGAAAATCCCCACATCCGCACTGGACAAATCCAGCTCGGGAAACTGGCTGTCCAGCCCCGACTGCATTACCGCATCGCGAACCGTCGACCCAGCGGGTAACTCTAACGCCACAATGCGCTGCTTATCCGCGAGTGCATAGGCGACTTCAACATGTACTGTTTGATTGTTATCCATATTGCTCTTTCGCACGTTTAACCAGGGCATCGACCAAGTTATTGGCCACAGAATTAAATAATTGACGCGTCGCCGCACCCGCCAGCGCATTGCTCAACGCAAATCGCAGATGCAGGCTCACCTTGCAGGCTTTGTCACCCAGCGCCAATAGCTCCCATTCGCCGCGCAGCTTTTCGAAGGGGCCGTCGAGCAGCTCCAGCACAATGCGGCGCGGCGGCGTAAGCTGATTTCGCGTGCTAAAGCTCATTTTGATCCCCGCTCGCGACAAATCCAGCCTCGCCTCCATCATCGACTCATCCGCCAGCAGCACCTCAGCGCCAACGCAGCCATCCATATACTGCGGATAAGCTTCAACATCGTTAATAAGCTGATATATCAATTCTGCTGAGTATGGCAATAGCGCGCTGCGGCGAATATCGTTCATGCGGAGGGCTTCCGGTACTGGGTTATAGCTGTAAGCGCTGATACAAGCCTATTGAAAGCAGGCAAAGCAGCGCTGGCGGCGCAATATACCGCAACATGCGCAACCAAAGCCAAAAAAAGCCCTGCTCCAGCCAGTGATCCCGGCCACCGTACACATTCTTGGGTACCCGCCACGCCGCAAATAGCACAAAACACAGCGCGCACATCGGCAGCAGAATATTCGCGACCGCGATATCCAGCCACTCCATCGCCGTTCGCGAGAACCACTGCAGCGGTGACGCCACCTGCAGCGATGCCAGGGAAACCTCACCCACTGCAAACACCGACAAACCCACCGCAACCGCCGCCACCCAGCGCGGCAACGCCCAGCGCTCAACCAAATAGGCCACCACGGGCTCAAATAGCGCGACAACCGTTGTCAGCACCAAAATGCTCAACAACACATACAAGCCGGTACCGGCAATATCGCCAAAGGCCAAGTTGCCAAAGCTGTAAGGCAGGCTAATAAAGAGCAGCGCCGGCCCCTGGCCCGCCACAATATGCTGGTCACTGACCAGGGCGATTAAGATCAACCCGCCGAGCAGCATCGCCAGGGTGTCGATAACAGCCAGGGCCAACAACTGGCGGGTAATCGAGCGTCCGGACGGGAAATACGCCCCATAAGCCATGAGTGCCGCCGTGCCTAAACCGAGGGCATAAAACGCCTGCTGCAGGGCAGACAGCAGCGCCTGCCAGGAAAAGTCTCCCGGGCGGAAATCAAACAACGCGCGCCACGCCGCGCCGTAATCCCCCAGCTCATAACTGAAATACAGCAAGCTGAGCATGACCAATAACAACACCGGCAACAGAATACGCAGCACCATGGCCATGCCACGGTTAACACTGATCGACGACAGCAACACCGCCAGCGCCACAAAAAAACCGTGCGCGCCGCGCGCCTCCTCGGGACTGGTCAGCAGCCGCTGGAATTCGCCCGCGATGGTATCGAGGCTCGCCGCCTCCATCACCCCTGACGACATTTTCATTATGTAGGTCAGCAACCAACTGGCAACAACCCCCAGGTTTGCCGCTAACAACAGCGCCGTTAGCGCCGCCAGCTGGGTGACCAAGGACCAGTGGCGAAACGCGCCAGAGAAATGGGCGATTTGATCCACCGCGTGAATGGGGTTGGCGCGGGCGCGCACGGCGATACGCACTTCGGCGATAGCCACCGGCAACACCACCAGCAACAAGAAGACGAGGTAAGCCACTAGGTATACCGCGCCACCATTAGCGGCGAGCTGTTGGGGAGCCTTCCAAAAGTTACCCAAACTCACAACAAGGCCGGTCGCCGCCGCTAGAAATGTCCAGCGACTTGACCAGATACCCTGAACTTTATTCTTCTTGAGGGCCATAAACCGCCGGCGAAAGTCATCAAAGCAGCGCTATTTTTACCTTAGCGCCATAGGTTTTGCCAGCGAGTCACTCTATAATCGCCGCCATGAGCAAAAAGAAACCCAAGAACACTAGCAGCACGATCGCCCTGAATAAGAAGGCGAAGCACGACTACCACCTCACTGAAAAATTTGAGGCGGGCTTGGCGCTGCAAGGCTGGGAAGTGAAGAGTCTGCGCCAGGGCAAAGTGCAGATCACCGACACCTATGTGCTGCTAAAAGACGGTGAAGCGTTTCTGCTCGGCGGCAATATTACCCCACTACTCAGTGCCTCCACCCATTTTGTGACTGACCCCGGCCGCACGCGCAAACTATTGCTTCACAGCAGAGAACTGCGCAGACTGGAGGAAGCGACCCAGCAAAAGGGCTACACCTGCGTGTGTACCGCCCTGTACTGGAAAAAGCATTTGATAAAGGCGGAGATCGCCCTGGCCAAGGGTAAGAAAGATCACGACAAGCGCGAAACTGAAAAGAATCGCGACTGGGACCGCCAGAAACAGCGCATACTGCGCCAACACAATTCGTGAGTGACACACGCCCGAGCCGATGAAAACTCTCTACTTGTTAAGGCATGCCAAATCCAGCTGGGATGACGACCAGCTCAACGATGCCGAGCGCCCGCTGACCCGCCGCGGGAAACGAGACTGCGGCTTGGTCGCTCACCAATTAGAGCGCAACCATAAAAAGTTTCCGCAGGTATTTTGCAGCTCCGCCAATCGCTGCCAGGAAACCCTTCAGCGCTTCCGCACCGAATCAGATGTTTTCGACCACGCCGAGATACACATCACCGAAGACCTCTATACCTTCGATATGCAGCAGCTGCTCACCTGGCTCAAAGAGCTGGGCAACCAGTACGACAACGCCCTGATTATCGGCCACAACCCTGCATTGTTCGACTTAGTGAATTATCTCTATGACGGCAAACTGGACCAGCTTGGCACCTGCACCTTTGTCGAGCTGGAAATCAACGTTGAGTACTGGGACCAACTGCGCCCCGACAGCGCCAAGCTGCAAGACCTTATACGCCCCAAACAGCTGCGCTAAGCCGCTGCACCAGGAAGCCATTGCCGCATGAGCGAGCCAGAAGTTCTCAAGAATATTCGCATCGTTCACGATGTTCTCATCCTCAAGAAAAGCCACAAGCTTATTCGCCGTATGCAGCGCGCACTGGCCCAACCAGAGATTCACGGCTACCAGGTGTGGGGCTCGTCGTTTTTGATCATGGACTACCTGCTACAACACCCTCCCCGCCGCGGCAGCAAAGTGATGGAAATCGGCTGCGGCTGGGGAATACTGGGTATTTTCTGCGCGCAGCAGTTCAAGTCCAAGGTTACAGCCATCGACGCCGACGAGCACGTCTTCCCCTACCTGGATGCCCACGCCCTGCTCAATGATGCCAGCATCACTCAGCGCGTGGCCCGCTATGAAGAGCTCACCGCCAACGACATGAAAGGCCAAAAAATGATGTTGGGCGGCGATATTTGTTTCTGGCCCAAGCTCGTGCAGCCGCTTTTCAACGCCATTGATACCGCTCTGGCCGCTGGCGTAAAAACCATTATTATTGCCGACCCCGGCAGGCCACCTTTCCACAAGCTCGCACGCAAATGCGAAAAGGCGTTTGGCGCCGAATTGATCGACTGGGAAGTGAGCCACCCCAAAAAGCAGAGCGGCGAATTGCTGGTTATTAAAGCCTAAACGTTAGCTGCGCTTCTTCTTAGCTTTTTTGCCTTGCGGGCGCGCTTTATAGTCCAGCTTAGCTAAGCGCGGCAGTTTGCCCGATTCCAGATAACTATGTATCTGCAACTGTGAACGCACTCTTGGTGAACTCTTCTTGCGCGGACGAAAGGCGTTAGTTTGGCTAGGGTCAATCACCCGCGCCTTCACATTATCCGCCCACTGAATATCGATAATGTTCTGAATGCGCTGCTGAAGCTCGGGGCTGTATATCGGGCAAGTGACCTCAACGCGGAAGTCGATATTGCGCGTCATTAAGTCAGCCGATGAAATATAGTAACGAGGCTTGCCGCTATTGCGGAATATATACACCCGAGGGTGCTCCAAAAAGCCGTCGACAATACTGATGGCTTCTATATTTTCACTCAAGCCCTTCACGCCCGGCACCAGGGAGCACATACCCCGCACAATCAGGCGTATCGGCACACCGGCCTGACTCGCCTCATACAGCTTGTCGACCAGTTCCCGATCAACCAGATTATTGCACTTAAGCGTTATGCCACACTCATCTCCGCGCTTGGCCGCATCGATCTCTGCCTGAACATTTTCAATCACTCTATCGCGGCTATTCAGCGGCGAAACTGCAAGGTGCTGGAAGTTGTGCCGCTTGTAGGTGTAGGCAATAAAGTCAAAGACCTTCGCCACCTCATCGCCAATGGCTTGGTCGTAGGTAAGCAGGCTGAAGTCGGTATATACCTCAGCGGTCTTCTCGTTGAAGTTACCGGTTCCCACGTGGCTGTAGTATTTCTGAACGCTGCCTTCCTGGCGGCTAATAGAGATCAACTTGCTGTGCACCTTCAAGCCCGGCACACCCAAAATGACGTTAACACCACCATCGGTCAGGCGCTGCGACAGCGCAATATTCGCCTCTTCATCAAAACGCGCCTGCAATTCAACCACCACCGTAACTTCCTTGTGGTTGGCCACCGCATTGAGCAGCGCGTCCACAACATGTGAGTTGGAGGCAACCCGGTACAGACTGATGCGAATAGACTTAACTGCCGGGTCAATGGCGGCGGTCTTCAGCAAATCGGTCAGGTAGTCAAAGCTGTGATACGGATAAAACAGCAGAAGGTCGCGCTCGCGCATGCAGCTGAGAATATTGTCCGCCGCATCAATCTCGGGCACGCGGATTTTCGGCAGCGACTTGCTGTCGAGGTAGGCCGGCCCCAGATTGGGAAAGCGCATAAAGTCTTTGGAGTTGTGGTACCGCCCGCCGGGAATCATGGAGTCCAAACGGCCCAGCCCCAGGCGGCGCACAAGATACTCCAACATGTCATTAGGCATTTGCGCATCGTAAACAAAACGCACCGGATCGCCTTTGCGACGACGCTTCAAACTTTGCGTCATTTTCTCCACAAAGGTTTGCGTCACTTCCTCGCCAAGCTCCAGCTCCGCATCGCGAGTTAGCTTAATGGTATAGGCCTCTGCCGAGTCCAGCGGGAACACGCCACGAAAAACCTGCGGCAGGCACACGCGAATCATATTCTCCAGGGCAATTAGCACCTTGCCTTTTTTACCGTTGCGCCCGGGAATGCGCACGAAGCGCTCGATCCGCGTGGTGGGCACTTCAAGCAAGGCGAAGCGCGTCTGCCCCTGATAGCTCAGCTTAATAGCCAAATAGATCGACGCGTCATTCAACTCCGGCATTGGGTTGGCTTCGTCCAAGACGATCGGCACCAACTCTTGCTGAATGTTCGCATGGAAATAATTGCGCACATACTCAATCTGAGAATCGTCGAGCTGCTTCTCGTTGATAACGTAAATCTTGCGGCGGCGCAGTTCTTTAAGGTTGGCGTTATAGGTCGACTCAAAGCGATGTTGCAGCTTCAGCACCTTCTGGCGAATCTCTTCCAACAGCTGCTTGTATTCTTCTTGCTTAGAGGGCGTGGAGAACGCGGCCAGACGACGCACATCGGCAACACGAACACGAAAGAACTCATCCAGGTTGTTGGAAAAAATACCAAGGTAACGAATGCGCTGAATAATCGGCACTGACGGATCGGCCGCTTCCTGCAACACGCGATCATTAAACGACAGCCAGCTCAGCTCCTTGGCTATCCACGCTTTATCGGTGTTCGACTCCGCCATATCAGCAACCCTTACCCTTCAATAAAACACAACGTCGCGCGCGAGCTTAGTTGTTATACATGTCAGCAGTATTACAGTGTACGACGGTCGCAATTACCTTGCACAGGCCTTACACTCAGCCTTCGCATTGGGAATTAATACATGGCACAAAACACCGATTCTTACGCTGCGCTGGACCTCGGCTCAAACAGCTTTCACCTTCTGATTGCCAGTTTTCAAGACGACAAACTTCGCATTATCGACCGCCACAAAGATATGGTGCGCCTTGCCGCGGGCCTAAACGACGACGGCGTACTGAGCGAAGATGCCCAGCAGCGCGCCCTCGACAGCCTCGCCAAAGTCGCCAACCGCCTTCGCGGCTTACCGCGCAGCCAAGTGAGAATAGTCGGCACCAATACCCTGCGCGCCGCCAGCAACGCCGGCGACTTTATGCAGCGCGCCGAAGCCATACTCGGCCTGCCCATCAACATTATCTCAGGTACAGAAGAAGCCCGGCTGGTCTATCTTGGCGTGGCCAATGACCTCGCGGTAGAGAAGCAAAAACGCCTGGTTATCGATATTGGCGGCGGTTCAACCGAGCTTGTTGCCGGCAAGCAAAACCCCAAGCTGCTGGAAAGCCTGCCGATGGGCTGCGTGAGCTACAGCATGCGCTTTTTCAACAACGGCGACATTAGCGAGAAGGCCTTCAAGCGCGCTGTCAACGCCGCCAGCCAGCTCATTTCCCCCTATGTAGAACAGTACAAAGACCAGTGGCAGGAAGTGGTCGGCTCCTCCGGCACCATACGCGCCATCAGTAAAATTGCCGCCGAAATGGCGCTGTGCGACACCGGGCAAATTACCCGCGACGCCATGCAAGCCATCAAACAACAACTGCTAAAAGCCAGCCACACCAGCGAACTGCAACTGCCCGGACTCAGCGACGACCGCCGCGACGTTATCCCCGGCGGCTTTGCCGTGCTCTATGCCCTGTTCAAAGAAATGGACATACCCGAGCTGCATATCTCCAGCTACGCCGTGCGCGAAGGCATTATTTACGACCTGGCCGGCCGGCTGCACCACAAAGATCGCCGCGACGAAACCATTCGCCAACTCATCGAGCAGTACCACATCGATCCCCTCCAGGGTGACCGCGTCGCCCAACTGTGCAAACGCTGGCTGCCCGCGCTGGAGCCACGCATGAACAGCGACTACCAAGAGGCGGAAAAACTACTGGTCTGGGCTGCGCAATTGCACGAACTCGGGCTGGCCATTGCCCACGGCGGCTACCACAAGCACGGCGCCTACATACTGAAGAATGCCGACTTGTCGGGCTTTTCCAGACAAGAACAAGCGCGGCTCAGCATGCTGGTGCTCAACCACCGCCGCAAACCCAAAAGTCTGGGTATTGCCGAATACGGCGTCACGCCCGACTGGGTAATGATCAGCCTACTGCGCCTGGCCTGCCTGTTTTACCGACGCCGCCAGGCCTTCGAACTCACCCACGACATCACCCTGCAGAGCCCCGAACCCGACCTTATCGAGCTAAACGTGCCCCAAAGCTGGCTGGACGCCAACCCACTCACCGCCGCCGACCTCTGCGATGAAGCCGAGCTGCTTGCCAAAAGCGTGAACATCCAGCTAAAAATTCAGCCCCAAAACCCCAAGCAATGAACTTTGCTAGTGCCGCTGTAGTCGAAGTGGTACGATACGCTATTGCAGATTTCGGGGCCGATTTGGATTCGACGCCGGTTACAAAACTCTGTGGTGCATGCCGTGAGGACAGCGAATCACGTAAATCCAAAGCTGTTAACTTATAGTTGCCAACGACGACAACTACGCTCTAGCGGCCTAAACCCCGTTAGCGGTTGCTACCGGATGCTTGTAAACGGGACGCAACCGTCAGATAGAACAAGCTAGCTGTGACGTTTGTCTGAGACCGATCAGCGAAACCTTTAATCAGAATCGCCAACTACGTCCTGACCGTTGGGCTGTAAGCGGCTAAATCAATAAACGGAAGCTAAGCATGTAGAGCCCCGAGCGGCGGACTGGCGGACGGGGGTTCAATTCCCCCCGGCTCCACCAATTGAAAAAGGCGACCTGATCTCAGGTCGCCTTTTTTATGCCTGCTCAGCGGCACTCCTTGTAGTATTTATCCGAGTAGTAGCGACGCGAACGCTTCAGGCGACTCCCTTCATCGCCACGATAGCCATTGCGCATTCTCTTCTCTATACGCTCAATCTCAGCTTCATAGCGCTTACACCTTGCACCACCCTGCGACCGAGGCGTCTTCTTAATAACGTGGACGGTACTTCGCGCTTTAGCCGGGCTCTGCCTCGACTTCGGTACAGGTGTAGCCGGCACCACATGAACGGGCGGGGTAATGATGTTACGGCGCTTGTAGGGCAACCCATTATTCGGCGGTTCATCTGAAAATTGCTTCCGCCCCGCCTCGTCCTCCCATTCATACACAGCGGCATGAGCAAACCCCGCCATTAAGACCACCGCTATCCATAGCCACTTCATTTCGCCTCCCTACGAACCGTCGCCAACTACTGCAGGCATAGTAGCGACTCAATGCCGACGATACACCCAGAAACGACAAGCGATTTAGATATTGGGCGAGGTTTCGCTCCTTGGGATGGCTTGAGTTAATATGGAAAACGTCTCCACAGGAAAATTTACGGAAGACGGATACCAGGGCAGGCATAAAAAATGATGCAAGAAGCTATAAAATCAATAAAATCGCAGCTATATGATCGAGTCACATCTCCTCTTTTTAGCACTTTTACGGCTGCAACAGTTTCAATCAACCACAAGTTTTTTATAGTATTAACTTCTGCTGAGACACCAAAAACAAAATTCGAACTAATCGAAAGCCTCTACCCTTGCAGCAGCGCGTATCTAAAAAGCTTCGTCTTATATCCTACTGTAAGCGCCATTATATTCCTTGTTGTGTACCCATTACTTTCCGCTGGAGTTTACTGGATATGGATTCACTACCAGAGCTTCCTACAAACTCAAAAGCAAAGATTACATAAGGATCGCCTGATATCACGAGAGGAGTCACAAGCTATCCTCCAAGAAATTGACACCTTGAGAGAAGATTATGAGCAAATAATATCGAGGAACCAAAGTGAAATTGAAGCACTCAAAAATCTAAAATCCAATGACGATGACACCCAAAAACCAAAAAATGAAAACTTTCAGCGCTTTGTAAATATGATGTCGGGTTTATCAGAAACCGAACGAGATGAATATGACTTTGTACTTGCAGCATTGCGTGCCGAGCACCCGAAACCCCTAACCAGTCTCAGCATTATGAAGCTAGCACCAAAAGATCTTGAGCATTTAGACCCAGCTAACGTTGATTATATTGCAAATACAATGAAAAGTTACGATATCATCCAAGCTACAGGAAGAGGTTATAGACTAACCTCAACGGGGCTAGAATTCTCAATTAAGTGGCCAGATAAAAATAGTGACGCGGGTTTGACACATAATGAATAAACCACCTGTTTATAAAGGAATTCTCCTGGGTTCAACCCCCCGCTCCAACAACTAAAAAGGCCAACCCATCTGGGTTGGCCTTTTTCTTACCACCCGTTCAACTTAACCATTCATCAGCAAGTGAACCCAGATACTGGCGCCGTAGCCCAGCGCGATGACTGGCGTCCATTTCAGGTGGCTGAAGAAGGTGTATTGGCCTCTTGCCTGGCCCATTAGGGCAACACCAGCGGCTGAGCCGATAGAGAGCAAGCTACCGCCCACCCCGGCAGTTAGGGTAACCAGCAGCCACTGTGAGTGCGGCATATCGGGGCTCATGGTGAGTACGGCGAACATAACCGGAATGTTGTCGACGATGGCCGACATGATACCCACCATAATATTGGCGCCGGTATTGCCCAGGCCGCCGTATACGAGGTCGGACGCGACGCTGAGGTAGCCGATAAAGCCCAAGCCACCCACGGCCAGAATAACGCCGTAGAAGAAGAACAGGGTATCCCATTCGGCGTGAGCGATTTTGGCAAACACGTCGAAGTTGTAGGGGTCGTCGGACGAGCCCGGCGGGTTCTCTGTTCCCTGGTTCCAGTTTTTGGATTTTTGGCGAAGGTAATAGCCGTAGAACTTGAGGTAGGCCAGGCCGGTCATCATGCCGAACACTGGCGGGATGTGCAGGAAGTTGTGGAAGCTGATAGCAGTAACAATAGTCAGCAGGAACAGACCAACAATCACCAAGCCGCCATATTTCATTTGCACCTGGCTGCCGCCCGATGCCGGGGGCGTGCCGCTGGGCAGGGCAAATTGCATGATGACGGCAGGCAACAGGAAGTTCACCGCACTGGGGACAAACAGCACAAAGAATTCTTTAAATTCAATAACGCCTTTTTGCCACACCATCAACGTGGTGATGTCGCCAAAGGGGCTGAACGCGCCCCCCGCATTGGCGCCCACCACGATGTTAATACAGGCAATGGCCACGAACTTGGGCTGGCCGACGCCTACCGCCAACACCACCGCACACATAATTAGTGCCGTGGTGAGGTTGTCGGCAATGGGGGATATAAAGAAGGCCAGAATACCCGTTAGCCAAAACAGTGCGCGGTAACTAAAGCCCCGCGCCACCAGCCAGTTACGCAGCGCCTCAAATACGCCGCGCTCCAGCATGGCGTTTATGTAGGTCATTGCTACCAGCAGAAAGAAGAATAGCTCGGCGTATTCCAGGAAGTTGTGGCGAATTGCCACCTCCACCTCGTGGGGTCGCCCGTTGCCGTTGTAGACCACGGCAATCAGCATCCAAATAATACCTGCGGCGAGCAGCACGGGTTTGGATTTGCGCAGGTGTATTTGCTCTTCCAGGATCACCAGCACATACGCGGCGACAAATACTGCAATGGCAACAAAGCCCACCCAGTGCTGGGTAAGGTCCATTGCGGTGGCCTGCGCCTCTGACGCCTGCGCCGCAATAGCCGTTAGCCAGGCAATAGCAAACACTATTCCTCGTTTCATTAAGGTTCTCCCATATGGTGTAAAAATTCTGCTTGGAACGGGCCGTCGACCGAAAATGCGCGATCGGGTATGTCGAGATGACAGGGCGTTCGCTCGCCGGTAACAAGGTGGACGTGACTCAGCGACACGGCGTGTGCGAGTCGAATAGGGGCACGAAAGGACACAACTCAGGTTGAACCGGCGACAATCGCCGGGACTATACGCCTACTGTGGCGGACGCACTATTCGACTTTTGTACAAGGCGAAGGACTGCTGCGACAAACTGCACTGTTACGGCTGAAAAACTTGGCGCGGAAGGTAGCAGCTTTAGCGGGCTGCGCATTGATCTAGCGCAAGATCCGGCGTGAAAACCGACTCAATACAGTAACCACAATGCGCAGATGCCTATGCGCTGCTCAATGGAACTTTCTCAACGCCCCGCTGACACAGCCCCAATAGCACCAACATATTGTTCGTTACTTGGGAGGCAGGTATCCACAAAAAATCGCCAGCGATAAGGAGAATAATCGTGATGTCACTGCGACCAGCAACGCGCTTGATCGCCCTTCTATTCATTCCACTACTCTTTTCCGGGCATACCCTTCACGCAGCAGCACCGCCGACGACCAGTGATAGCTCGTCGGTCCTCGCAGAGTTACTTGAGAACGAAGGCGCCCGCAACGCGTTGATCGAGCAGTTGCGCAACTCGTCCAAGGCAGTAAATACCAGCGACACCCCCGACAAAGAGCAAGCATCGTCAGAGGACGACACATCGCCATCAAACAGCGAGGCCATCGATAGTAAAGACTCACTCGCCCGCCAGCTTGCAACACTAACCGCTGCCGCTGGCGAGAATTTCAAACAGCAGCTGGCTACGCTGGCAACAAGCGTCGAGGCACTGACTCACAGCGACGACAAACACCGCGTCGATACCGCCGCTATTATTCGCGCCGCAAGCCACCTGGCCCTGCTGGCATTCGCAACATTCGCACTGTTTTTTATTCTGCATCGCGCCGCCAAGTCGCTGTTTGCTGGTATTGATGATTGGGCGGTGTGCGGGTCCCGCAAATTCGCCATGCTGAGAACCGTGGCCGCGGTAAGCGCCGCCGGGCTGGTGGATTTAGCGACGGTGTTGCTGGCCTATGCGTCGGGTCACGTTATTGCCTCACAGCTGTCTGTCGAGGCCGACGCCGATAGCACTCGCCTTGCACTGTTTCTCAATGCGTTTTTGATCGTTGAGGGAATAAAACTGGTGCTGCGGGCGCTGTTTGCCAGTCGCTTTCCGGCTCTGCGGTTGTTGCCGCTTAACCAACGGCAAGCAAAGTACTGCAATCGGTTTTTCGCCAACATCACAGGCTTTACCGGCTACGGCATTATGGTGCTGGTGCCGATTGTGAACGCCAATGCCTCGGAGGCGCTCGGCAGCGCGCTGAGCACCAGCATTGTGCTGCTCGCTGCGCTGTATTACACCGCTACCGTTTTACTAAACCGAAAACGCTTGCGAGACCAGCTATTCGGCAGGGCTGCCAACTACCAGGGCAGCCGCCGCATTGCCCTGCGTCTGCTGGCACGCAGCTGGCATTTACTGGCGCTGGCCTACGCCCTGGTGGTGGTCTTTACCAGTTTGCTGCGGCCCGAAAGCGCCCTGCCCTTTGTGGCACTCGCTACCTTGCAGACCGCCACATATGCCGGTCTGGGTGCATTGCTGCTCGTTGTTCTTCGCCAGTTGATCGGCAGGGAGGTGCGGCTTTCTGAGTCGATCAACGAGCAACTGCCCCACCTTCAAAAACGCCTGAATACCTATATCCCCACCGGTTTACGAATACTGCGAGGGCTGGTGACCGCCGCAATTGTTGTGTGGTCACTCGACGCCTGGTCGGTGTTTGACCTGGGCCAGTGGTATGCCACTGAAGTCGGCCGCAGCACGGTGTCATCGCTGGTTGATATTCTGCTCATCCTCGCCCTGGCCGCAGGCTTGTGGATTGCACTGGCCAGCTTTATCGAACACCGCCTTTCCCCCACGGGCATGGCCAATGCCGCACGCGCTGCCCGCGCAGAGACGCTACTTGGCCTGTTCCACACCTCACTTGCTGCGGTCATTATTGTGATGACAACTATGATCGTGCTGTCGGAAATTGGCGTGGACATCGGTCCACTGATCGCGGGTGCCGGGGTGCTCGGCCTGGCGGTCGGCTTTGGCGCGCAAAAACTTGTGCAGGACGTGATCAACGGCATATTTATCCAACTGGAAAATGCCATGAACACCGGCGACTACGTGCACGCTGGCGGCCATGAAGGCACAGTTGAACGCGTGGGCATTCGCTCGGTTGCCTTGCGCGACCTGTTCGGCACCTACCATATTGTGCCCTTCTCGTCGGTCGATGCGGTGTCGAACTATACGCGCGACTTTGCTTACCACCTTGGCGAATACGGCATCGCCTATCGCGAGAATATCGACAAGGCCATCGAGCACTTGCAGGCGGCCTTTGAGGAGTTGGCAAGCGGTGAGCACAAGCAAGACATTCTCGAGCCAATGCAAGTGGCGGGCGTGTCGGCACTGGCCGACAGCTCGGTAAATATTCGCGTGTTGATTAAAACCGCGCCCGGTATGCAGTGGGCCGTTGGCCGCGCCTACAATCGCTTGGTGAAGATGCACTTTGACGACGCCGGTATTGAAATCCCCTTCCCGCATACCACCTTGTATTTTGGCGAGGACAAGAACGGCGACGCACCAGCCGCCAATGTGCGCTTAGCCAGTAGCGATGGTGATGTTGTGGCCAGCCAGGATTCGGCGCGCTAGCCGCCGGCATTCATCACCAAGGCGACCAGCACAATTTGTGGCACCGTCAGCAGCGGCAAAAACAACGCCGCTTTCCAGCTAGCGGTGCGCTCCTTCATCACCATAATTTCGGTATAGTCGGTGCTTGCACCCGTCATTAAAAACGCAAAACTGTTTCCGGGGGCATTCGCTCTGGTTAACAGGTCTGCCGCAATCGGCGTGGAGCCTTCGGAACACACTTCGATAATCGTGGCCGCCACAATCGTTGCCCCCAGGCCCAATAAGCTCGGCCCGAAATAACTGGAAAAGATATCCGCCGGCACAAAGCTCTTTAAGGCAACGGCAAGCACAATGCCAAACAACACCCAGCGCATCACCATACGCGACTCTTTTATGCCATCGACAATCATGGTGAATACAAAGCGCTTATCAAAACGCGTGTCTCGCAAGCCGGCCTTTGCCTGCGACCAAAAGTCGAAATTTTCTGGCAGCGCAAACGTGTTGGGGTTAGTGGGCAATACCCCGCGCCGCACCAATGCATCAAACAAGCAGCCACTAATCACGGCAATTAGCACCGATGCGAGAATGAACACCACCGTCCACTTCAGCCCGATCAGGGCGACCAATATCAAGGTGAGGGAAAAGGAGTTCCAGGGGCTGGCGATAAGAAAGGCCATCACTTGCCCCAGGCTGGCGCCGCGCTCATAGAGTTTGGCACCCACCATTAATATGCCGTGATTACACAGGTCGAGCAGCACGCCTGCCGCGGTGGCCCGAACAATGCCGGTGAAACCGCCACCGGCGCCCAATACGCTTATTACAAACTCTCGCGGTATGCGCGTTAACAGCGAGAGCATCACTACCCCCAGAGCCATGCCCCACCACATGGTATTCACCAGGTTTTCGGTGGCCTCCGCTGCGGTGTGCAGCCAAGTGGGCAGGGCGTCGCTGGCCACCAGCGCCAGCGCGTACAGTACAGCGACAATTGCCATAGAGCCCCACAGCAACACATCAAAGGACCGCTTGCTGTGGCAAGAGGGTGAATTATTGTGGTGGGAGGTATCGCAAGTAGACATTCGGCGCTCCAATTCACTGCTCGCTCACAGTGAATCAAAACCCCGAAGGCTCTGCAATGCTAGTCGTTTTGTTCAACCCAGAGGCTGATCGCCAGCAGTAATACCGCGACCATCACATACGGCGCGGTGGCATGAAAAGCATAAATAAACGTGCCCAACATAGGCCCGACGACCACGCCGACGCCCTGCGCCGCGGTGACCGTACCGGCAGCAGCGCCCTGCTCCTCTGAAGAAACCGAGTTTGCCGCCAGCGCCGACACCGAGGGATATACCCAGCCCATCCCGGCGGCCGCCAAACCAAAGCAAGCCCATAAGCCCCACACTGATTCAACCCACACGCTGACCATAAAACCACAGGCCGACACCAGTGCCCCGATGCGAATTAGCCGCGCGGGCGGCTGGGATAATTTGCGCAAAATACTCTGCGAAATAATTAACGCCACGCCCACCACCGTTAGCGCAATACCAGCCACCTGAGCGGCCTCAGGCGCGGGAAGCCCGAGCTGATCCAGGGCAAAAAAGCCCACCGTGACCTGAGCAATAGAGACCGAAAATGCCGCAGAGAAGGCCACCACAATGGGGCGTCGCAGGCGACTATCCTGCAGCTTAGGGGCGCGCGTTACCGGAGCAGCCTGAGGCGGTTGCCGAGGAATACGCCACCACACCAACACCAGCGCCAAGACGGGAAGAACGGCGGTCACGTACATGGGAAAACCCAGCCCGTAGGGCGCCAACAAGCCGACGAAGCCCGGCCCGATCACCATGCCCGCGCCACTGGCTGCGCCGAGCAGTGCCATGGCACCGGCGCGCTTATCCGGCTCGACATTGTCTGCAACCGTAGCGGCCGCTGTGGCCGGCACCGCCGCGTAGAACAGGCCCACCACCACCCGCCCGACAACCAGACCGAGAAAGGCCAGCATCGGCAGTAATTGGTGGCGCAGTGACAGGTCGATAAACAAGCACAGGCCAAAATAACTCACCGTAAAGCCTGTTAGCCCGATCAACATAATCGGCCTGCGGCCGTGGCGGTCGCTCAGGCCGCCCCACCAGCGCGCGCACAGGATCCAAGTGAATCCCCCCATCGTCATGGCGGCGCCAATATGCCAGGGCTCAAGAGACAAAATACGCGCTACTGGGCCCACCAGGGCAACAAAGGCCATGATCGCCAAGGTGCAGCTAAAGTTTTGAAACATCAACGGCGCAAGGCTGAAGGCCCTGACAGGTGACACAGCGGACGCGGGGTTTTCCATAACGGAGCCCTTGGTAAATTAGAAACGGTAAGAACAGGCGGGGAGATGGTATCGGATTATCAACGAAAGGGCAGGACGCCTTTCTCACTCCGAGAGGGAAAATGAGATAAAGACCGCGCCAGCAGCCTTTATCTCCTGGAAGGATCGCTAGCTCTCATCCTGCCAGCGGAAGTCTTTGTAGTCCTCGCGAATGTCCTTCTTACTCAGCTTGCCGGTTGCAGTGTGCGGCAGAGAGTCAACGAATACGCAGTCTCCCGGAATCCACCACTTGGCGACTTTGTCTTCGAACCAAGCGAGCATTTCTGCCTTTTCCATTTGCTCGCCGTCTTTCAAAATCACTAACAGCAGTGGACGCTCTGTCCATTTCGGGTGAGGAATACCCACCACGGCGGCCTCGGCAACTTTGGGGTGGTTAACGGCGCAATTCTCCAGCTCTATTGAGCTGATCCATTCACCACCGGACTTGATAACGTCCTTCAAACGATCGGTGATTTGCATGTAGCCGTATTCATCGAAGCAGGCGACATCGCCGGTTTCAAACCAGCCATCTTCGTCGAGGGTTTTACCGTCGTAGCCGTAATAGTCGTTGACGATCCACGGGCCCCGCACCTTGACGGCACCTGAGCTCTCGCCATCCCACGGCAGCTCATTGTTGTCTGCGTCCACAACTTTGATATCCACACCAAAAGAGGGCCGCCCCTGTTTTAGGCGAAGCTTCTTACGCTGTTCATCACTGATACCGTCAAGCAGCGGAGGAATACCTCCGTTGAAGGTTCCCAGCGGGTTCATTTCCGTCATGCCCCAGGCTTGCTGAACATCCACCCCGTACTGGTTTTGGAATTGCTCCATAATCATTTCCGGGCAAGCGGCACCGCCAACGGTGACGCGATTCAGGCTATCGACCGATTTATTGGCTTTGGCCAGATAATCCAGCAGGGCCAGCCACACGGTGGGCACACCCGCCGAGCACGTAACTTGCTCTTCATTGATCAATGCACACAGTGTTTCACCGTCGCCCATTTTAGGGCCCGGCATCACCAGCTTCGCACCAACCATCGGGCAGCTGTATACCAAGCCCCAGCCATTTACATGGAACATCGGCACAATGGGCATCACGATATCGCGCACCGACAAACTGAATACATCCGGTGCAATACTGGCCAGGCTATGCAAAACCGTAGAGCGGTGGGTGTACATCACCCCCTTTGGATTACCCGTGGTGCCGGAGGTATAACACAAGGCTGATGGCGTGGTTTCTTCCAGCTCCGGCCAGTCGAACTCGTCCTTCTCAGTAGCGATTAATTGTTCATAACAATGCACATTGTTCAGGCTGGTGTCGGGCATATGTGCTTCATCGCTCAGCACGATATATCCCTTTACTGCAGGCAGTTTGTCTTGCAAGGGTTCCAAAACTTTCACCAACGTGGCGTCAACAAACACCCACTTATCCTTGGCGTGGTTAACGATGTAATCGATTTGCTCAGGGAAAAGTCGCGGATTGATGGTGTGGCAGATCATGCCACTGCAAGATAGCGCGTAGTATATTTCCAGGTGGCGGTAGTCGTTCCATGCCAGCGTGGCGAGGGTATCGCCGGGCTGCGCTCCTAACGTTTGCAGGGCATTGGCAAGCTGGCGAACACGCTTGAATGCATCTTTGTAAGTATAGCGGTGACGTGGATTATCGGCGGTGACCGAAACAATCTCGGTCGCGCCATTCACACGCTCGGCGTGCTTCATAATTGACGTAATGGTGAGTTCGCTCATCATCATTGGGGTCATTATTATTACTCTCCCTCATTTGAATTAGGCCAATACTAGCCCAGCTGCCTCTGCGAGGTGAACCACCTAAAGGGCGCTATTTCTATCGATTTGCGGACGAATCCCTCTCAGCCCAGACGCCACGGCGAGTAAGCTTTTCGTATTAAAATGAAAAAGTGGCTGATCAATACCCTGCTCGCTGCTATCTTGAAGTCAAGCCGCATGCAGATTCACCCTAATTGAGATTGTTGGACTGATGGCTTTCGATATTAACGACAGCACGCTCCCCGCACCCACACCGGCCAGTCTGCTGCTGGCGGACCTGTTGCGTAGCGGTGAATTTGAAGTTCAGCAGCTAACGCAGATACTCGAGGGCACGCCTGGGCTTGCCGAAGATACGCTGAATTTTGTCAACTCCCCCATTTTCCAACCGAGGCGGCCGCACAGTGACGTTCATCGTCTCGCCGTGTTGCTTGGAGCAAGAACCGTCGCGGCGCTAAGCCTCGCCACAACCATCGCGCAAAGCTATGCAAAGGCAGGTACCCAAGGCCTGGACCAACATCACTTCTGGCTGCGGGTCATGCTCTGCGCCACCGCAGCACGTTTGCTGAGTGAGCTGGATAAATCGCTTCCCGCTGAGGAGGCCATCATTGCTGCCAGTTTGCAAGACATCGGCATGCTCGTCATCGACCACTTACTGCCGGCGTTTTATCCAGCAAACACCGACCAGGGCGACGATCACAACGCCGTCGCAACGCGTGAGCGCAATGAATTCGGCATCGACCATTCGGCGCTGAGTCAGTCAATTTTAGAAAAATGGGGCTTACCCGAAGCAATATGCAACGCCACCGGCCTGAGCCATCTCAATGAAGCGCCCTTGCGCAACAACCTGGCGGAGCAGCTGGGGTTTATCGCCAGGCTTGCGTCACTGGCCGCGGACCTGGCCTTTTCAAGCGACCCTGACGCCATCCTGCAACGCCTTCACTATCACTGTTTGAACGAACTGGAATGGCACAGTGGCCAACTAACCATGCAGCTACACCTGTTTCGCAGTGCATACAATGAGCTGCGCCCACTGGCTGACCGAATGAAAATTCCGGCCGCAGTATTTCAAAAAGCCGGACAGCACCTGAGAGAGGCTCTACAACCACGGCGCATTGAGAACGCCCTAAAGACATCGGACGAGTTACCAAAACCAGACAAGCACAAAGCGCGTGATGTTAGCGAAGTTAGCGAATCTATCGACCCGATAACGGGGCTGTACAACCGCCATGCACTAACCTCATTACTCCAAAACGAACTCAACCGCTGTGAATACGACCAGCAGGCACTGTCGGTATTTTTGGTTGGTATTCGCCACTATTCCGTCATACGGGAATGTATTTCTGAAGAGGACAATGTTGCCTTTCTGCAAGCGATCGCACAGCGGGTCGACCGCCACTGCCGCCGTGACGATATCGTCGCACGTATCACCGACGCAGATTTTGTAGTGGTTTGCCCCAGTGCCGAAGCAGAAGCCTGCCCGGCAATATGCCAACGATTTATCAGCCAGTTTGAAAACGCTGCAGCAGACACTGAAAATGCCAGTCCCGATATCTACAGCGGCTATGTTTGCGTTCCCTACGAGCGCTCCCAAAGGAGCGCGTCAGTGGTGCTTTCGGAACTTAAGCAGAGCCTTCTCAGCTATGGATAGACCGCAACACCAACTAGTATTCCCCGGGTGTGGGCCCATGCCCACACACTAATCACTACAGTAATGGAATGCCCGAGCCCCCTCCGCAAAACGGCGTCGCGCTATTCGGGTCAAACACACCACAGATCGCATCTTGACCGTCGGCTAAGCACTGTTGGGGATTCGACGCATCGTCGCAGAGTTCACCCAATAAATCCGACGGATCGACCGGCAGTTCCGGCGGAGTACCCGGATCACTGGAACCCCCGCAGAATGGCGTCGCGCTATTCGGGTCAAACGCACCACAGATCGCATCTTGGCCGTCGGTCAAGCACTGCTGGGGGTTCGAGGTATCATCACAGAGCTCGCCCAATAAGTCAGCGGGATCGACTGGCAATTCCGGTGGTGTGCCTGGGTCGCTAGAGCCTCCACAAAATGGCGTCATACTATTGGGGTCAAAGGCACCACAGATCGCATCTTGACCATCGGTTAAACACTGTTGCGGATTCGAGGTATCGTCGCAAAGTTCACCCAATAAGTCGGCCGGGTCGACCGGCAGTTCCGGCGGAGTACCGGGGTCGCCACCGCCGCAGAATGGGGTCAAACCCTCTGGATCAAAAGCCCCGCACAGCGCATCTTGGCCATCGGTCAAGCACTGTTGCGGATTCGAGGTATCGTCGCAAAGTTCACCCAATAAGTCGGCCGGGTCGACCGGCAGCTCCGGCGGAGTGCCCGGATCACCACCGCCGCAAAATGGCGTTTCACTATTCGGATCAAACGCAGTACAGATCGCATCTTGGCCAGCGGTTAAGCACTGCGCCGGATTCGAGGTGTCGTCGCAGAGCTCGCCCAATAAGTCAGTGGGGTCGACCGGCAGTTCCGGCAGAGTACCGGGGTCGCCACCGCCGCAGAATGGCGTCTCACTATTCGGATCAAACGCAGTACAAATCGCATCTTGGCCATCGGTCAAGCACTGCGCCGGATTCGAGGTGTCGTCGCAGAGCTCGCCCAATAAATCAGTCGGATCGATTGGTAGTTCTGGGGGGGTGCCCGGATCGCCAGCATCGCCACAGAATGGGGTCATGCCATTGGGGTCAAACGCGCCACAGATCGCATCTTGACCATCGGTTAAACACTGCTGTGGATTGGACGCATCGTCGCAAAGCTCACCCAATAAGTCGGCGGGATCGACTGGAAGCTCTGGTGGAGTACCGGGGTCTCCTGCATCGCCGCAGAATGGGGTCAAACCCTCTGGATCAAAAGCTCCGCAAAGAGCATCTTGCCCATCGGTCAAGCACTGCTGGGGGTTCGAGGTATCGTCACAGAGCTCACCCAATAAATCAGTCGGATCGATTGGTAGTTCTGGGGGGGTGCCCGGATCGCCAGCATCGCCGCAGAATGGGGTCATGCCATTGGGGTCAAACGCGCCACAGATCGCATCTTGACCATCGGTTAAACACTGCTGTGGATTGGACGCATCGTCGCAAAGCTCACCCAATAAGT
>Ga0208468_1000022_pt1 | contig 72017 bp, 64 predicted proteins | sample DeeseametaMP0960_FD_184198 | JGI IMG/M metagenome (GOLD analysis project Ga0208468, IMG submission 184198) | Marine microbial communities from the Deep Indian Ocean - MP0960 (SPAdes) | ecosystem: Environmental > Aquatic > Marine > Oceanic | place: East of Madagascar, South Indian Ocean... | reverse complement strand
CAAGCCAACGTTGCACCGCTTGTTGAGCGAGTGAGGGGTCGTCGAGCAAATCGCGTAATATACGCTGACCAGCCTGGCTACCCGGATTCTGCGAGAGCAATTGATCTGCCAGCGCTAAGCGCAATGGCGCTACGTTGGGGTACTGGTCATTCAGCGCGCGAAGCCGGCGTATAACGACGGGCCTTTTTCCGTCGACTCGCGCCAGTATCTGCAGATACTCCAATTCACTGGATAGCAACACAAAGCCGCGAGGGTAAAGCTGTATGAGTTGCTGCGCCGCTTCCTTTACCCGACCGGTTTTCGACAGCAGAGTCACCTGCTGCATCGCTGATTTTTTGTAGCTGTGCAGAGCGAGGTAATCGGTAAGCTGCAAAAATGTCTGCGTTTCACCAAAACGCGCTTTCAACTCCGAAAGTATGCGCTCTGCGTCCTCAACATTACCGTCGCGAACCGCAAGCCACACTCGGTACACATAAGCGCTTTGTGCATCTGGATTGATCACATCCAAGCGCTGCAACTTGGCTCTGACCAAGTCATCCCGGCCCAGTAACTGCGACTCAATCAGCTGTATTTCGATGCTTCTTTGTAAGGACTCATCCACCGCCAGCGAATCAGTGCGCCCACCGGTGACAATGATGTCGGCCGTCGTCGCGCCCTCATCTGCCTCACGCAAATTCAGTGGATCGCGCTGCCACAGCAATACGCCCACCGCGCAAGCCAATATAAGCCAGAGCAAGCCAGTGCGGTTCATGAACACCCCGCTTGCCAATTTGGCTGCACCGCGCCACTATCCGAAAACCGCAGCCGACCCGTCATCCATGCGTCAGCAAATAAATCCAATACCCGATTGTAATAGTCGCGCTGGCCGAGGCTGTCGCTATTGGTTCTGCCATTGCGGACACGTTGCTGCTGCGCTTCCAGTAGCGTCGTTTTGCCGCTGTTCGACAGCATCGGTAATAGTGCAGCTGAGAAGCCCCATGGGCCGTTGCCTCGCGCCGTTGCACTGCCAATATTGACCACCTCGGGAACATTTTCGCGCTCCTGGGTAAGCGCCAGCATCACGTCAAAGTGATCGCGCAATGCCGCTGCCGCCTTCGCCTCTGGGTGCAACATGCCCACCCAGAGATACACGCGTATCGCGTCATAACTACCCCGTTGCCCGCTTTTGGGGTCTTGTCGCCACGCGCCCTGGCGCCAGGCCACCCAATCGGGGCTCAAGCCATTTGCCGCCGTTTCGCGCAGCAAGTCGGGCAAAGCAGCGGCCAACTCCGGCCAAACGGAGTTGGGCTGCAGCTCAGCAAAGCGGCTAAAGATCTGCGGCATCCAATAACTCGGATTGAGCCGCAATGTATTGTCGCTGGCAAAACCCTCAGGCGCTGGCATCAGCACCCTGCCAACGGTGTCGATGACGCGCGTTTCCTGCTCGGCGATATGCCTGGCTAGAAAATACCCCTGCGAGCGATAGTGGTGATCCTCCCAGAGGCGGCCCGCCTCAGCAAGGGAGTAGGCGATCCAGGTGTCGGAGTCTGCCGCTGAGTTGGCATCCAGCACTGCCCCGCCACTTTCCTGTGAGCGCCCCCACAACCAGGCGGGCAAATGAGTGCTTAAATCGCCCTTGGCAAGGTGTCTCTCTGTCCAGGCGTGGAGGTTTGCAAAGCGCTCTCGGTCGTTTGCCAACAGGGCAAAAAACATCGCGTAGGACTGGCCCTCAGAGGTCGTAATCTGGCGCGGGTCACTGCCATCAATAACCCGGCCATTCTCTATATACTGCTCTGCGAAACGCTGCCATGCGGGCCAGCTACACTCCGCCCACAGCACGCTCGGGAACATGGCCAGCAATAGTGCCAAACACCGACGAATCACTCGTCCCCCTGTTGCAGGCGGCGACGCGCCACACCACCGAGTAAGCGCCAAAGCACCACGGCCAACATCAATACCACGATGATGCTGATAATACCGAGCAGCATTGGATAGCGAGAGAAGTGGTACCAGATAAGGTCCCAAACGCGCAGTTTACCGACATAGTATTTATCGCCGACATTGAAGCTCGCTTGCCCTCCTTCTCGAAATACCACCACCGAGCCATACATCTCGGCAATTTTTCCGCTATCTGCCAGCGCCTCTCGCACCAAGGCCATATCACTCGGGTGTGCAGCGAGCACGGCAACAACACTTCTGTCGTCGTTATAGGGAGAGCGCATCCCTAGCAGCGCCGCAAAGGGCCCACTGGCGCGCACTTCCACTTCCGTTGTTGCCGATGCCAGTGTTGGCGCCGCCCCGGCCCAGGTATCGCTTTCAGACACGATATTTTTACGCGGTTTCTGCAACATGCGCTCGCTGCGATCAAACAATAACGGTAAATCCTCACCGCCTTGTGCAAGCTGACCGTTGGCGGCAATCAATAGCACATCGCGATCCTTTAATGCGGCTTCCTGCCAATCGTCATACAAGGCCATTGCCAACGCCGGGTAACCGGAACTGGCTCCCGCAAAGCCCATTAGCTGCAGGTAGGTTTGGATAATCTCCTTGTTCTTGCTATCGGGCAGCAGCACAGCCGTCTCTGACAGATCGGCCATACGCGTAAAGGGATAGGCGGCGTTAGCGAACGCACGCAGATTGGGCATCTCGATGTAGTGCGCGAAGCCGGTAAAATCAACGGTTGAATCGGCATCGACAACAGCGTAGCGCTGGGCGGGCGCCAGGCTTTTACATTCGCCACTATTGATACCGGCAAAGTCAAACTTAAACTCCAGCTGATTGCGGCTGCCGACCTTGAAGGCCGGAATACGCAGGCGCTGATTGGCCGATAAGAAGCCATCATTCAGCAAGGGCACACGGAAACGCTTGGCCTCACCGGAGAACCCTTTGCGAGTTAGGTTAAAGGCCTCAATAAACTGTTCATTAATGCTCAGGCTCATTTGCGAGCCACTGCCATCTTCAACCGGAGGCGAATATCGGTAATCCAACTCTACGGGAATACCGCGGCTGCGCCAGGTGAACAGATCGGGCGGAAGCTGGAAGCCCACCCTCACCGGTGGCGGTGTGCGGCCTTCGACTTGCAATTGGTTGAGGTTATCAACCAGCTCGCCAAAGCGAACGGGGCGATCTGTGGGCAGCCAATTCGGCGCATCGTAGGGCTTTCTTGGCTCGCTTTGCACCGCCCGTTGAATCTCTGCGACAGGCCCGGATAACAGCTCACTGCCAAGCACCAAGCCCCGTGCCGCCTGAATCAAATCGGCATCATCGCGCCCCTGGATCAACAATAACTTGGCTGCGGGGTTCTCAGGGTGGCTGATCATTTGCAGGGTCGGCGCACTGACTGGAGGGAAATCCTGCAGCGCTTTCGGACGCTGTGTATTGGTCATAAACACCAAGGCGTGCTGCTTAGGCAGGCGCTCCGTTTCCACCGGGAAGCTCGCCCCGCGCCAGCTTGCAAGTGCCCCAAACCAAGATGTCACAATACCCGCTGCGTGCAGCCTTTCCAGGCTACCCTCACCAGTGAGCACTACCGGTAATTGCAGGGCGCGGTAATCTCGCCGATCGAAAAATGGCGCCGGCAATTGCTGCAGGTTGTTGGCAACGGGCAGCACGCGGCTGACCGTTCGCAGGCGGGTGTCACCGGTTAACTCTGCCCAAATGCTCGGGCTATCGGGACTGTAACACTCTTCTGGTGGTTGCCCGACCAGTTGCACACGCACTTGGTTAAAGTCAGCTAAGTAGCGCGTGTTCAGCGGAATACTCACCTTTTGCTGCAAGCGCTTTTCAGGATCAACAGCCACCGCTGACATAAACTCGCCGTTCAAATACACCTTCAGGTGCGATAAATGGGGCACTAATGACGGTGAAAATGAAAAGCCCAAATCCAGTGTGGCTTCTTCAACGAGCTCGTCCAACCGTGAGCCAAAGCTGAGTCCAGCTGAACTTTCACTACCGCGCAGTAATACGCTCTGCGGAAAGCCCAGCTCAGTCAACGAGTAATCATAGCGCCTCAGCTCCTCAGCCTGTCGCCACTCGGAGGGCGCTGGCATCAGTTGCTCAGCCCACGTCGGCATACACACTGCCCATAGCACCAACAGCAGCCACCGACAGGTGTTACTTGCTCTCAGTGTCTTGTCACGCTGACTCATGCTTCTTCCACCCTAATTAAAATTGGCTGAGGGCGAAGACTCTTCGCCATCCCCACCAGCGCATTAATTGTAGTCAGTAACTGGGGAAGCGGCCGCGGCCCCGCCCTCAGTAGACGTCGATAGCCCTGTATGCTGATGCTCATTACCGCCGCCATACTGGTCAGGGGTTTATCGACGCTCATATTTTGTTTCCAGCTCACCCAGTTATCAGCGCGCGCAAATGTGCACTGCACATAATTCACCATGCTGCTTGGAGACTGATCACACAGGCGCAAGCCGACAACCTCTCGTCCTTTAAATACTGTCGTCATGGCGAAACTGTATTCCCTGCCCGCGCGATCCATAATGACATTCACTTGCTGCCCCACTTGCTCTGCAGCATCTGGAGATAGCTCGACCCGTGCACCACTTAAGGAAAAGTCTACCAATTGCGCGTGCAACAAATGCCCGCTTGGCAACTCCAGCGCTACAGGAAATCTCACCTGCACTCGATGGTCGCTGCGCAGCTGTTTCGCTTCGGCGGCAACGGCCACTGCCCCGCCCAGGATCAATAAGTTGTAAACCACCCAGAACAGGTTGAGTAAGACCGCACTGATCTCATTACTCGGCCCCGCATACAAACGCCACAAGCCAACCAAAAAACCAAAGGCGTTGAGCAGCACCAGCAAGATATACGGCCGAGACATAACCCAGTCGAAATATTTTTCGTGGATCAGCCCGCCTTTAGCGGTGACATTAAAGGTGCCCTTGTGTGGCGCAAACAGAGCCACCGTGGTCGGCCTGGCAATGTACCAAGACAACACCGTTTCGTAGACTTCCCCCCAAAAAGAGTGCCGATATCGCCCCTGAATTTTGGCGTTTACCACCGAGGAATACAGCATATGGGGCAACACATACAGGAAAATCATGATGGCGGGCGCGTAGATAATATAAGTATGCAGCAGCAAAAACGCGAGCGGCGCCAACAGGAATACTAAGCGGGGAATGCCGGATAGAAAGTGCAACATCGCATTGAAGTAACACAGGCGCTGTCGCAGCTTTAAGCCGGGACCCCGCAGGGGGTTATCCAGTCTAAGAATCTGCGCCATGCCCCGTGCCCAGCGAATACGTTGACCGATGTGGGCCGAGAGCGTTTCCGTCGCCAACCCGGCCGCCAGCGGCGCGCGTATGTAAGCGGAGTTGTAGCCGAGCCGGTGCAGCCGCAGCGAGGTGTGGGCGTCTTCGGTAACAGTCTCAACCGCAACACCACCAATTTCCTCCAGCGGGCCACGGCGAATAATCGCGCAGGAACCACAGAAAAACGTCCCGTTCCACAGGTCGTTACCATTTTGTATCAGGCCGTAAAACAAACCGCCCTCGTTGGGCACCTTTCTGAAGTTGCTGAGGTTTCTCTCAAAGGGATCCGGTGAGAAAAAATGGTGGGGAGTCTGCACCAGCGCCAGCTTAGGATCACCTAAAAACCAACCCATCGACAGCTGCAGAAAGGCGCGGGTGGGAATATGGTCGCAGTCAAATATCGCAACGTACTCGCCGCGCGACTGTTTTAAAGCGTTGTTGATGTTCCCCGCCTTCGCATGGCGATTATCATCGCGGGTAATGTAGTGCACGCCCACGTCGCGGGCGAAATCGCGGAAGTCATCCCGCCGACCGTCGTCCAAGAGGTAAATTTCCAGCTTGTCTTTGGGCCAATCCAAACCCTGGCAAGCGTAAATTGTTGCCCTCACAACCTCCAGGTCTTCGTTATAACTCGGCACAAAGATATCTACCGATGGCCAGTCCGCAGTATCTTTAGGCAATGATTTTGCCGGTCGGTTGAGCGGCCAGATATTCTGAAAATAGCCGAGTAATAACACCAGCCAGGCATAGAGTTCAGCGAGTAAAAGTACGATGCCAAGTGCCAGACCGAGAGGGTCATCAAAGTTCAGCGTTGAGCTGCAGCGCCACCAGATATAGCGGCAGGAGATCAACAGCGACAGCACGATCATCAGCATCTGCGGGAAACGACCGGGCAAACGGTTGAACACCAGTAGAATGCCAAACAGCGCCGTTGCGAAAACAAACTGGGCCAGCGGATCAAGGGGGACGGTAATACACAGCACTGCCAGCACGGCCGCAAGCGCAATCGTTAGTGGTTGGCGATGACGCCTGGCAACATTGGCATCTCGCGTCTGCCAGAATGACGGCTGAAGCCAAGCCTTGTTTGCCAGCCCCTGCAAACGGCCCTTGGCCCCACCGACCGCATACCGTAACCGCCGTGAGAATCCCCTTGTACGACTTTTTTGCGGCGGCGTGCGCATAAAGAAGAGCCAGAAAACCTGCACAACTATGCGCAGCGGGTCGAGCAGCTGGGGACGAATTAAAGAAATATGAGGAAAAAACACTTCTGGCAGTCGCCAACTTTCGCAACCCGCAATTCGGTTGCGTAAAAACAGCGCCGAAAAGAGCAACCAACTGACTAACACACACTTTCCGGGCAGCGACACGACCTTAACACCGACGTAGTGCCGGTATCGCGCCCGCAAAATAGATGAAAAGTCCTCCTTCATTCCACTCGACTCTGAAACTCGCTCTGGCACCAGAGCGCAAGGCTCTGAAAGTCCTGAGCCGCTTGGCTATCCGGCGCGCGGGCAATAACCGATGCTAATTCGGCCTGGGCCTCGGCGATGATCAGGTCTTCATGCACCACCCCCGGCACCATTTGCTCTTCAAAATCATCGGCGATCAGGTTGGCAATGGCACTGGCCAGGGCTTGAGCTGGCTGCAAACGGTTGATGAGTATTCGATAATTCGACGCAGGCCAATGCCCCGCATCTTGCTTTAACAAAGCGTAACTCGCGGCATCCGGTGCTGCGACGTATAGGGTCAGGTCTACATTGGGCAGCGAGTAATGCGGCAGGGAGCGCGACGTCGGGCCATCAATCAATACGCAGTCCAGCGGCAGTGAGGCCAGATCCGCAACAACGGCGTGCAATGGCGATTGACCTGCCACCAGTGTTGGAAAAAAGCGCGATAGCTCATCAGCATCGAGCTCACCGAAGGGCAATACCCAGCGCCCATCGTCATGCTGCAGTGTTGCCTCTTTCCAGGAAGCACCCTCTAGGCTTGCCTTCGCCCACCCCACCTTTTCCTCGGGGTTTACCGCCAAGGCTAGACGCAGCATATTGTCGACGTTGGCATCGATGCACAAACACCGCAGTCCTTGCTGCTGAAGGGCAGCCGATAGATTCGCCACGACTGCTGTCGTGCCAACACCGCCGTGCATACCACTTACCGTAATCGTCAACATAGTACTGTGCGTTCCACAACATAGGCCACAACGTAAGTCGCAAGGCGAGTCACAACGTAAGCCACTGGGTGAGTTTCAAGCACGCGTCAGCACTCGCTATTGTCATCGCGGCGATTAAGTGCCTGCAATAGCGGCCAGCGAGTCATCAGCCGCGAGCGTTCACTCACTCTGAAGTTCTCTTTATAGGAAAACGCCGCGCCCGCACCCAGCGCGCGCATCACCGATCGTATATCACGGCTCAATGGCTCAGCACTGAGCTTGCCAACGCGCTGAGATTCTCGAGCGTGCTCCTGCAGCTCCATTGTTTTTTCCTTGGGCGGAATATCCATACACTAAGTCCCAAATCTAGCCGAAGCTCGCGTCGGCAACCATTGGCAATCACACCTATATTTATAGGGTTTTTGTCAGGCACAGCCGCGATTCCTAGCCATTCTGACGCCCCCTGCGCTATAGTGCAATCACCGCGTATTACGTCCCGAAATATACGAGACAGCACAGCGAATGAGTATTCAGGCGATACAACACAGTTTTGAAGAGACCCTGTCACAGGACGGCTTGTTCTGCTTGCTGGGTCATTCCTACGCCGATTTCATCGCTACACTTTCGCTGCTTTCATCAAGTCACCAGAGTTTTGTCTTTCAAGAAACGCAGAAAAACGTCTTCAATGGCCTGGATGAGAAAGACCAGCAGGCGCTGGCAAATCTTTGCCAATCTCGTTCAGCGGGCTGCTTTTTCAACCACAGTTCGAAGACACTCAATTTAAAGCAACTGCTGCGCGACACCGAAAGGCTCTCGCTACCGCGTAAAAGCGGGCTTTGTGTCGTCCTAAATGAAGACAGCTTCGACCGCTCTTCACCCGCTAAACTTCAGCAGGCGCTGGGCGCGTGGCGTCGCTTTTGTCGGCGCGGGCAATACCGCATCATGTTTCTTGTTTGCGGCCCCTGTGAAACACTGCGGCCACTGTTAAAACGCCACAGCAAAACCTTATCCGGGATCGCAACACAAACCCGCATGTCCAAGCTGCGCTACTCGCTGCTCATTGATCACTGGCTCAGCCCCCAGGGCATGCTGGCACACCAGGAGTTTTTGCTAGAGCTCGACAGCCATCATGCGATCGAGCATCTTGAGCAGTTACTGAAGCCACAGGCGAACGCCACGATCGAGAGCAGTGACGTCGACACCATCTACACCGTGCAGCGCCTTAAACAAGAGCTTTACCAAAGTGCGAATGTCATTGCCGAGCAAAGCGACAACAGCGCTCTGCTTGAAAGTCTCGACGGCGTCGTCGCAGCAACCGTCATCTTCGACTGCCAACAGGCCGACGATATCGAAACCCTGGCGCTAATGATTTACCAGCTTCGCGCAAGTGCCGGCGAGCAGCTAAAGATTCTTGTACGCGAGTCACTGCGCTGCCTGCGTGCGGCAGATGAGGCCTACTTGCTCAGAGCGGGCTGCAGTCTAATCATCCCCCATGGCGTCCACGCAAGCGCTGTACACAGCTTAGTGGCAGCAATTCAAGGCCACGTATTTACGCGCAACCTGCCCAGCAGCTTGAATAAATTGATAGAAACGCGCCCCTATTCCAGCGACTACGGCTACACCGAGCCGGCTGCCTTCGCTCGCTACGCAAGGCGGGCCTTCGACAACAGCCTATTCAGTGAACTTCAGCATTTGATTGTTGAACTCATGCCGTTGCCGGGCATCAGCATAGAGCAGATTTTTGGCCTGTGCCGCCTGCGGCGAGAAGGAGACTTACTTACTGTCGTCGACGGTAAAGTGTACTTTTTTCTCTACGCCTGCTCTTTACGAGACGTGGATACGGCGCTGCGCAACAGCTTAGATTTGCCGGTGAATGATTTATTCGCCAGCCGCCTGCTGCACTGTGATGCCGACGATATTGATGAACTGCTAGACAAACTCTTGCTAGCCTCCCCGTCCATCAATGCACAGCGAGCCCGCAAACTAATGGACCATCGTTCACAGCACCGCCCGCTTGCCCCGGCAGAAAAGCAACGTGGCGCGGCCGCCTTTGCAAAACGCCGCCGACTGGACACCACAATACAAAGTGAGAGCGAGTAAGCAGCCATGAATATCCATGACTTTATGCTCACTGTGAGCTGCAGCCTGGTCGTCGGACTACTGCTGGGTTATTTTTTTCGCGAGGCGCTGCTGGGTTTTAGTCAATTCATGCATCGCCATCTTGAACCCCGCCATCTTCGCCGCTATCGACCGACGACACCAACGGCGAACGCCCCCTCAAACAAGGATGACGCCCAACAATGAATGGCAAGGTCCGCAAGCTTCAATCGCAGGAGTTAGTGCTACCCGAGCTGGCGATCTGGAACGCCTATTTTTTAATTAAGTTGGTGCTGTATTTTCAGGGAAAAATGCAGTTTCACGTCGTGGAAAATATCGCATTTGCGATCTTTCTTTTGTTACCGGTTTCTCTCCCTGTATTGCGCGTGGCTCGTCAGATCAGCGCCGTGATCTTCGCGCTATGGCTAATCCATCTGGATTCTAATCTGCCTCCACTGGAACGGTTATTTGCTCAACTCGAACAACTCTCCCACTTTGAGTCGGATTATCTCGTCGAACTCGCCTGGCGTTTTGTGCCTGATATCAACCCCCTAATCGCCGTTGTGGGCATTGCCGTTTACGTCATAGCCAATCGCTACTTTCGTTTAACATCATTCGTGCTATTAGCACTTTTCGCAGCAAGCCTTCACAGCCTGAGCCCACGGCCGACCGCCCCCATTGCCAGCCTTCCAGCAGACGAACACAGCGAACATGAAGCGCAGACGAGCGGCTCGCCGCAGGGCGACCAGGCACTAAACAATTACCTGAGCAGTTTCTTCAGCCGAGAAGCTCGACGCCAGGTTCGCTTCCCGCCTCTCGCGCAAGAACGCCAGGCCTTCGACGTTATTTTCCTCAGCGTTTGCTCCCTCTCCTGGGACGACCTTGATGTCGTTGAGCAGCGACAGCACCCGTTATTACAGCGCTTTGACTTTGTCTTTGAACAATTTAACTCGGCCACCAGTTACAGCGGCCCGGCTGTTCTCAGGCTAAGCAGAGCGAGTTGTGGGCAGCTACCCCACTCTGGACTCTATGAGGAAACCAGCGACCAGTGCCTGCTAATGACCCAGTTTACGCAACAGGGTTACGACCATGCCCTTTTGATGAATCACGATGGTCACTTCGACAATTTTCTCGAGAGCACACGCCAACTTGGCCACGTCGACGCTGAACTGTTTCCCCTTGCGGGCATCCCCCAAGCACAGAAGGCCTTTGACGGATCGCCGATATACAGCGACCTCGCGGTGTTGGAGAACTGGTGGCAACAGCGGCTACAATCGCCGTCTCCCTCGACAGTCGCGCTGTACAACACCACCAGTCTGCACGATGGCAACCGCCTACTGGACAGTCGGGAAAATCTGCGCGGCGCACAAAGTTATAAGCGCCGAATGGATCGCTTATTTGGCGATATTTCACGCTTCTTAGACCGCCTTCAGCAAAGCGGCAAAAATGTTGTTGTAGTGCTAGTTCCCGAGCACGGCGCGGGGCTGCGCGGCGACGCCATGCAAATTCCGGGAATGCGTGAAATTCCCACACCGGCGATTACAAAGGTGCCGGTTGCCATCAAGCTCATTGGCCCAAACCTGGAGCGTCAGGGCCCCGCCGCGCGTATTACTCAGCCCAGCAGCTATCAAGCCATTGGCCAACTGCTGGCTGACTTTATGGCTGCCGATATTTTTGCCAGTAAGCAATTTAGCAGCAGTGACTGGCTGAGCACCCTTCCCCGCACCGAGCCCGTCTCTCAGAATGATGGCAGCACAATGCTCAGTATCGACGGCGAGAGCTATCTGTCACTCGATGGCAGCAGCTGGACGCGCTACTAATTTGTAGTTTTACCAACGCCCCATTCCCATTAGTAAAAAAGGCGTGTATTGCGCTCGCTGATTTGTTCATTGAGCGTCCAATAGTCATATATAACGCCCAGCAGAAACACGCCGCCCGTTAGTAAATACACAATCCCGGTCAGCCACTTACCGAGGTAGAAACGGTGCAAGCCGAAGATGCCGAGAAAGGTTAGCAATATCCATGCAATGGAGTAGCTAGCAGTGCCTGATTGATAGCGACGATCCGCGGAGCGCTCCATGGCGGGAATCAACACTAAATCGATAATCCAGCCGATAAAAAACAGGCCCAAGGTAAAAAAGTACAATGTTCCGCTTATCGGGCGCCCCAGATAGAAACGGTGAGCCCCCATGAAGCCGAATAGCCACAAGACATAGGCAATAACGATATTATGAGTATCACTGCCGGGCGCAGACAACTTAGTAGACACTTTCCCTCCTAATGTTCGAAGCTACCGTTACACCACCTTATACAGGGCGTAACTGGAATAGAATGGATAACGGCAAACTGCCATCGTCCATGCTCGGTTCATCAATTTTTGCAATGCTATAGCCCGCTTTTTGAAATACGAAAGACCAGTCACTGAGCGTGCGAAAATACCACGGCGGCGCATCCTTAAATTGCCGGTGAAGGTGGTCAGGCAACCCTTCCCAGCTGCCCTTTAACCACGTTGAGCAGTAGCTCTCGCCGCGTGTAATGAAACAGGGGTGCAAGGTTTGCACCAATAAATGGCCGCTAGCCGATAAGGTCTGCTTGAGCGACCTCAAGGGCTGCTCGACCGATTCACCCAGCAGAGAAAAGTTGCACACCGCCAAATCAAATGTTTGCGGCCATGCCACCTCATCTAGCGCCTCATAGGCAATGCACTGGCAATTCTTGCTGCCTCGCGCTATTGCCTCCGCCACCAATTCGGCGACGGCATCAAAACCGGCAACGTCAACACCGTGCCCAGCCAGCTCACGCATTAGCCAGCCCTCTCCGCAACCCACATCCAGAACGCGTTGCGGGTGATGGCTCAGCACAGCGTTAACAATTGCCCCATTTGTTACCGCCACCCGGCTGGCGATTGCCTGTTGATCAAGCGCAGCAACCCAAGGCCCCGCATTCCTTTGCCAGCTCTCTACTATCTGCTTCTCGCTGTCACCCACTGTATTTGTCCCTCCGCTCCATTGCGCTACGCGCCGGTATTCGTCCGTTAAAAAGTCGCTGACAGTCCACGCCAGGCAAAGTACCATTTCCGGGTTATCTCGCAGCAGACAACTCACTATGCCCAGCATTCGCTTCAATGATCAAACCCTGGACTACCTGCCAACGGAGACTGTGCTGCAGTGTTTACTTCGTCACCGCCAGCAGATTCCTCACGGTTGCCAAGCAGGTGCTTGCCAAAGCTGCCGAGTCAAAGTAACCGGCCCACTGTCGGCGCAGCAAATACACCACGCGCAACAGGGGCTGCGCCCCGATGAGCGAGCCGACGGTATCGCGCTTAGTTGCCAGTTACAGCCCTCTGAAGACTTAGAAATTCGCGGTGTTTCCCAAAAAAGTGGCCAACACACTGCCAGTATTGTCGCGCGAAGTGCACTGAGCGAACAGGTTTGGGAACTCACCCTGGGCACGCGACTGCGCTGGCAGGCCGGTCAGTATTTTAGTGTGTCAGTAAACGGCGTCGATTACCGCTGCTATTCCGCGAGCAACCTCGCCGACGATGGCAACCTGAGGCTGCAACTTCGCCGCTACGAGGACGGGCAAGTCAGCGACGCGCTGTGCCGCGCCGAGGTAGGTAGTGAGGTCACGCTGCAGGGTCCACTCGGAGGCTTTACGCTGCGCAGCGACGCGCGAACCAAACGCATTTTATTACTGGGTACCGGCACCGGCCTGGCGCCGCTCCTTGCCCTGACCCAACACGCCTTGCAAGAACTCCCCGCCACACCCATTACATTGATCCACGCCTATCGCTCGACACAGCAAGCCTACCACTGCACGACGCTAGAGGAGCTGGCCAAGCAGGCGGATATCACCGTGGCAAGCGCCAGCTGGGCAGACAGCGCCGCCTCGGAGCTGGACAATATGCTTGATAAGTTGGGAGCGCTGTCCGACACCGCCTGCTACCTGAGCGGCAGCACTGACTTCGTCCGGCACTATCAGCGGCGCCTTTTTATGCGCGGCGCGTCGCGCTCTCACATCTTCTGCGAGTCCTTTCTGGATTTTACTCAACGGGCATAAAAAAGGCCGGCATATGCCGGCCTTTACACTCACAAAAAACGCGCGTCTTACAGGAACAGATCACCACTTTCTGCACGCTGCTCCAGCAGCGCAGGAACGGCAAACACATCGCCGTAACGTGCTTGCAGTTCTTTCGCGCGCGCCACGAATGCCTTCAAACCATAGGCATTAATCGCCTGGTAGACACCACCCGTTTGCGCAGGAAAACCAATCCCCATAATGGAACCGATGTTACCGTCGCCGACGTTGGTTACCACGCCTTCTTCCATCGCGCGTACGGCTTCCAGGCATTGGCTGAAGACAAGGCGATCCTTAATGTCTTCGTAGGGCATATCGATGTATCCATTTGGCGCATACGCCTCTTTGAGGCCAGGCCACATGTGCTTTTTGCCACCTTCGGGATACTCGTAGTAGCCGCCACCGTGAACTTTACCGCGACGCCCGAACTCATTCACCATGCGGTCGAGAATGCGGGACGCTGCATTGTCTTCCCACACTTTGCCCTGCGCTTCTGCATCGGCTTTGGCTTGCTGGCCGTTTTTGTACGCTGTTTCCTGGCTGATTTCATCGATCGCCGCCAGCGGCCCAACCGGTGAACCATTGTCGCGCGCCGCCGACTCGATAAGTACCGGATTAACACCCTCTTCCAGCATTTCAGCCCCTTGAGATACCGTTTTACCGATAACCCGAGTGGTGAAGAAGCCTGGTGCATCGTTTACAACGATGGGGGTTTTACCCAGCTGCTGGGCCAAGTCGAAGGCTTTCGCCAAGGTCTCGTCACTGGTCTTTTCGCCGCGGATAATTTCAACCAGCGGCATCTTTTCAGCGGGCGAGAAAAAGTGCATGCCAATGAAGTTTTCAGCGCGGCTGCTCGCCTGCGCCAACTCGGTGATTGGCAAGGCTGAGGTATTCGAGGCAAACACTGCACTGGCATCCAGCGCCGCTTCCGTTTCCTGCGTTACCGCTGCCTTGATCTTGCGGTCTTCAAATACCGCCTCAATCACCAGCTCACAGCCTTTCAAGTCTGCGTAGTCAGCGCTGGGCAGAATGCGCGCCATGTACTCCGCTTTCTTCTCTTCGGTCACCTTGCCCTTGCTGATGCCTTTATCAAAGTAGGCTTCGGCGTAGGCCTTACCGCGCTCAGCATTTTCCATGCTGATATCTTTGAGTACGACGTCAATACCTTTCTGAGCGGCCATTGTCGCAATACCCGCGCCCATTTGACCGGCACCGATGATGCCGAGCTTCTGGCAGCTGAATTTCTCAGGGCCCTGCGGACGGCTGGCGCCGCGATTCAACGCTTCCATTTGCACGAAGAAGGCGGTCATCATATTGCGGGCCGTTTGATCCAGCAGCAAGCTGAGGAAATAGCGACCTTCAACCTTCTGCGCGGTATCGAAATCGACACGGGCAGAATCAACCACACAGGCAAAGATGGCGTTTTGTGCCGGCATCAGGTTCTTGGTCTGGACCATAACATTGGCGGGACCAAAGAAGGTCAGCCCCTGGTTGGCTTCCTCTTCAGGGCCGCCGCCAGGCATTTTGTAGCCTTCGCTATCCCAAGGTTGCTTAACGCCGCCCTCAGTGTTGGCATTTTGCTTGATCCACGCCTTGGCTTGGGCGTGCATATCCGCTTCGTCATCGGCCAGGGCATTAACCAGGCCCTTCTCCAAGGCTTTATCCGCCTTCAGGCGTCGGCCCTGGCTAATCAGGCCAATCGCTTCCTGCATACCCAGCAGGTAGGTCATACGCACAACACCACCCGCACCGGGCATCAAACCGATCATCGCCTCCGGCAAGCCCATTTGAATGCCTTTGACAGCCACGCGATAGTGACACGCCAAGGCGATTTCAAAACCGCCACCCAGCGCCGGGCCATTCATACCCACCGCTACGGGCACACCCAGGGTTTCCAGGGTACGCAGTGGCGCTTTGGTCGCCATAATGCCGTCGTACATTTCTTTTTTCTTATCGGCAGGTGGATTCAGATCCATCTCCAACATCTCTTTGATGTCGCCACCAGCAAAGAATTGGTTGGGCTTGCCACTGCGCAGATAAATACCGGTAACGCCGCCAGCCTCGACCATACCCTGCAATTCTGCCACGGCTGCGCGCATGGCCTCGTCGTATTCCAGGCCCATGGTATTTACAGTTTTACCCGGCTGATCAAAGATCAATTCAACGATGCCGTCTGCGTCTTTCTCTAAACGAATATATCCCATTGTTCTGTATCTCTCTTTGCCGCTCGGCAGCCAGTGCCGAGCCAAAAATTCACTGTTCCCGCGAATTACACGCGCTCGATGATGGTCGCGATGCCGATACCACCGCCGGCACACAGCGTAACCAGGCCGCGCTTCAGGTCACGACGCTCGAGTTCATCCAACAGGGTGCCGAGAATCATCGCACCCGTCGCACCAATGGGATGACCCATGGCGATGGCGCCGCCGTTGACGTTAATTTTTTCATCGGGAATACCAAGACGGTTTTGGTAACGCAGCACCACCGACGCGAAGGCCTCATTGAGTTCAAACAGGTCGATGTCATCAACGCTCAGGCCGGCTTTTTTCAGTGCTTTCTGTGTCGCGGGAACGGGACCGTCCAGCATGATGGTGGGCTCACTGCCAACCAGCGCACAGCTAACGATACGTGCGCGCGGTGTTAGGCCCTGCTCTTTACCAGCGGCTTCGCTGCCGATCAGCACCAGACCGGCGCCGTCGACAATACCCGAGGAGTTACCCGCGGTGTGCACACATTCGATATTTTCCAACTCGGGGTATTTCAGTTTGGCGACGCCGCCGTGACCGAAATCGTTGAACATTTGGAAGGCCGGCTTCAGTTTGGCCAGGCCCTCGGCAGTGGTTTCTGCGCGAATCAACTCATCTTGCTCTAACACCACAACGCCATTCATATCGCGGACGGGAACGATGGACTTGAAGTAGCCATTGTCACGCGCCTGCGCTGCGCGATGCTGTGAGCGCGCTGCGTACGCATCCACCTCTTCACGACTGATCCCATCCATGGTGGCAATCATGTCGGCACCCAAACCCTGGGAGATAAAGTAGGACTTCATCGCCACCCACGGATCGCCGGTTGCACCGCCGCTGGCACCAATACCGAGGCGCGACATGGACTCAACACCACCGGCAGCCACTAGCTCTTCAAAACCGGAAGCGACTTTAGCCGCCGCCATATTCACGGCATCCAGACCACCTGCACAGAAGCGGTGAAGCTGCGCACCGGTAGTAATGTCGTCCCAGCTCGAGTAGACCAGTGCCGCTTTGGCAATGTTCTGTCCCTGCTCCTTGACTGGCTCGCCACAGGCGAGGATCAAATCTTCGACCTTGCTGGTATCCAAATTGAGGCGCTCTTTCATCTCCTCAAGAAGATTCGTCACCAGGTCAATAGGTTTTACTTCATAGAGCGAACCGCCCTGTTTGCCCTTGCCGCGCGGGGTGCGAATCGCATCGTAAATAAAAGCGTCTGCCATGCTGTGTCCTGCCAAAGTAGATTGGGGTTACGTCAAATAGGCAAAGCATGGCGTCTGAGCTGGGATGCGGGCAATAACATATCCGGTCAATGGACTGACATCTATGATATTTCGTTTTATTTAACAGCCACTTAGCCGAAGAAGGCAGGTGTTAGCTTTCGCTATCGCGCTCTCGCTGACGAAACTCGCCCGGCGTGATACCCGTCCACTTTTTGAAACAGCGGTGAAACGCCGAGGGGTCGGTAAATCCCATCAGCGCCGCGACGCCATTGATGGAGAGCTCTGAGCCACTCAAGTAGGCCATCGCCGCATCGCGCCGACACTCGTCTTTAAGTTGCTGGAAGGTCGTTCCCTCTTTTTTTAGGCGCCGCCGCAGTGTTGGCGCCGACATATTGAGGGCCTCGGTGATCCGTTCAAAACTGGGGAAACCTTGCGAGAAATCCTGGCCGATCATGGCGCGTACCCTGGCTACCAGGCTGCCATCGTCACGACCACTACTCAGCACCATGAGCGGATAAGGCGCCGTGCGCAAAAACTCTTTTAAGCTGCGCTCATTCTGCACTAGCGGAAAATTGAGATAGCGCGTGTCGAAGACAAATTCATCACGCAACTGGCCATAGTACACAGGGCATTCGAACAGCTGCTGATAGCGCACCACACGCGCCCGCTCCCGGGGCGCCTGACCAGCGAAGCGCACTTCTTTTAGCTCGATATTTGTGCCCACCAGCCAGCAAAAGAAACGGTGCCACAAACTCAGACCATAGAGATCGGAGGCCTCCACAAAATCGCCGGCAAAGCCTTTCTTGACACTGCCATAACCCACGATGGCACTGTCTCGGCGCGTATCTAACTGAATCTGGGTATCGGCTTCGTAGAAGGTGCGAAAGAACTCGCAGGCGCGTTTGATCGCTTTGCCCAGGTTGTCGCAACCCAACAGGCAATAACACATCATACGAAAAGCGCCCGGGGTCACCTTGTGGCCGAGCATCAAGCCAAAGGCTTCATCCTGTATCAGGCTCATTACCTGTTGATACAGGCGCGTGTACTGCATCGCGGTGATATGAGGCTGATAGCCGTCGCTGCGGCTGTCTATCGGATTGAAGGGAATCTGCGCATATTGCAGAATTTTGCCCGCATCGTAGCCGCGCTCCACCGCTAGGTTGAGCAGAGAGCGAGCAAAACGACTGGGAACAGCTTCAAGATCCATAAACTTCGCTATTAGTGTCGGACAAATGCACAGCTTGTTGGCCCCTGCCACCGCCGCACGACGGAGCAAGACCCAACCAAGTCACAAATTTACCGCCAGAATGTTAACACCCCTCTACACTGTCTGCTAAGTTGTGAAGATAAGGTAATAAACGCAGATTCGCTTGCACAAATGGATAACAGAGTGTCTTAACAGTGATGGAAGAGCAACGTTTCGATCTTTTCTTAACCGGCCACCTGGCTGTTGGCAGCGACCGCGATCGCGCTGTCCAACAGCTGGCCGCGCTGTTTAAGCGCCCGCCCGACCAAATAGACAAACTATTGCGCGGGCGCAGCAGCCGTATTCGCAAGGCGCTCAATGCGGCGGAGGTACAGCGCTTGCAGGCCGGCTTCGACAAAATCGGTATTCTTACTGAAGCGCGGCCCTGCCCCGAAGGCACCCCACAACAGCGCGCCATCGCTGAGAATATTGGCGACAGCCAGGATACCTTGTCACTGTGCCCGACGGGCAGCCCGGTACTGCGAGAAAACGAGCGTCGGCAGGTGGATGCCATCAGTATAGACACCAGCGCCCTCTCTTTGGCGCAAGTGGGCAGTCGCCTTCAAGAGCCCAGAGAGACCGCAGTAAAGGCGCCCAATACCGACCACCTACACATTCTCGACCACGACTAAAACGCTTACGTCATTCGCGGCAGTTCAGGGCTTAAAAAGGGCATGCCGCCTACCCTTTTTTACTTACACTGCTCTGGCGAGGCAGGCGCATCACCACTTTGAGGCCCGGCCGATTATCTTCCAGACTAATTGTGCCGTCATGCAACTTCACTACCGCATGTACCAAACTCAAGCCCAAACCATTACCGGGGTGGCAGCCGCGGCTGCTTTCTACGCGAAAGAAACGCTGAAAGACTTTTTCACGATCAGCATCCGGCACACCGATGCCCGTATCTGCGACATACACGCGGTAGCAATCGGGCTCAACCGATAAGCCCACCTGCACCTCACCACCCTCCGGTGTGTACTTAATGGCGTTATCCACCAGGTTCGCCACCGCTTGAAAGAGTAGGTTTCGGTCCCCGGTAACTTTGCCCACCCTCGCAAGCGCGGTGTTGAACTGCTGGTCTTTCTCCATGGCCAGCGGTTCATAAAGCTCGATAACGTCAGAGACGAGGGTGCACAGGTCGACATCGGCGAAACCGGAGCGGCGGTTACCTGACTCCACCTGAGCAATGCGCAGCAACGCACTGAAGGTGCCTAGCAAGCCGTCCGCTTCCTCTATTAATGCCTCCACCTGCTCGCGATTGGCGGGGTCGCTGCAGTCGTCGTGTAAATCGCTGAGCTTATTTCTAAGGCGTGTTAGGGGCGTTCTCAAATCGTGGGCGATATTATCGGAAACTTGCCGGACCCCGGTCATCAACACCTCAATGCGGTCGAGCATCTGGTTGACGTTTTCCGACAGGCGCCGGAAGTCTCCGGTGCTGCCGCTGACATCAATGCGCTCGGAGAAATCGCCGCTCATGATGCGGTGCAGGGTGGTATTGATGTGCTCGATCCGCCGCAAACTCAGCCCAGCGGTGATCGCACCGCCAATCGTCCCGAGGATAATGGTCGCGACCATGGAACGCGTTAATGCCCCAGCGACCAGCTTTGTACTGTTAAGCACGTCGGCATAGTGGCGTGCCACTAACAGGCGCTCGCCACTTGGCAGTTCGGTGGACAGCGCAACGAATTCGTTGCCGACCGGGTCCGCCATATTGGTTAAGGACTCAAAGTCGAAACCGATCCAGCCATTGCGGTATTCCTTGGCGTCGGGCCACTCATTGAGGTTGCCGGCGATTTTGCGTTTCTCGGCGTCGCCGACAAAGTAAAAAAATCGAATCAATCGCGTCGGCCCGCTGTGCACCTCGACGAATTCGTCAACGGCTTCGCTACCGCCCTCTTCATAGGCCTGGCTGAGCGCCTCCAGTTCAAGCTTGACCGAGCGATGTACGTCGCTAAAGAAATCGTAGGCGATAAAGGCGTAAATCAACGCCAGTACCATAAATACCGCCACGCTCAGCCACGCGACGTAGCTGACCAAAAACCGGAAGGTAAAGCTGGTAAATATCTTACTCAGAATCATCCAACATATACCCGGCGCCGCGAACAGTGTTGAGCAATTGACGATCAAAGCCCTTGTCTATTTTCTGCCGCAACCGGCTGATATGCACGTCGATAACATTGGTTTGGGGGTCAAAGTGATAGTCCCACACATTCTCCAACAGCATGGTGCGTGTCACGACCTGACCGGCGTGGCGCATCAGGTATTCCAATAGTTTGTACTCGCGAGGCTGCAAGTTGAAGGTTTCGCCGCCACGGGTCACTTTGTGTGCCAACAGGTCCATTTCCAGATCGGCAACCTTGAGGCGTGTCACCGCAGAACTGGACTCGTGGCGACGCAGTATCACTTCAATGCGCGCTAGCAGTTCGGCGAAGGCGAAGGGTTTAACCAGATAATCGTCGCCGCCCGCTTTAAGCCCCTTCACCCGGTCATCTACTTCACCCAAGGCGCTCAGGATGAGCGCCGGTGTGGCGTCGTTGGCTGCTCGCAGGGTTTGAATAATGGTTAGGCCATCCACATTGGGCAGCATACGATCGACAATCAGGGCGTCGTATTCCTCTGTAGTTGCCTTGACCAACCCGGACTTGCCATCGGCCACGTGCTCAACCTGATAACCACTCTCCCGCAGCCCTTTTACAATATATTCAGCGACACTCAGGTCATCTTCGATCAGTAGTATGCGCATCGCGTACGGCTTCCCTTGTTCATTATTGTGACTCACTACACAGTTTTTCTTGGCATTCGCTATTGCATCAGCGGTTGCCCACTAAGGGCCTATGGCTAAACCCCTACGGTACATCTACGGATTATTTCCCGGCGCCCCGCTGGATATTCTAAGTCCATGCTCAACAACGATAATTCCAGCATAGCCGAGGATACAAGCACATGATCACGATCACTCAGACCGCAATCATTCCCGCTTCCCTGCAGCGCGTGATCCTGGCCCTCGCCGCCACTCTGCTTTGCACCCTGGCTCACGCCGGTAAAAGCAACAGCTACGATGGCGAGCTCACTTTACCCGCCGACCATCGCCCTGGCTATCAGCCAACCCTGCGTTTTTGCATCGAAAAAGATGAAATGACAGGGAGCTTTATCGCCCACAGCGCCACCGAAGCCCGCTTTAATCGCATCTGGATGAACCAGCACCGCGCTAAAACAGGCAATGCGGCGAAAAAAGAGCTTATCAAACTCGGCGCCAAAGCACTTTACCGCGCTATTCATAAACGTGCATCCATGAACTTTCTTCCCGATGAAAATGGCCGGGTTCGCGTCGCGAAATCCAGCAAGAACTTCGCCGTCGACTACAACCTCCACCTCCGCAGCAGCTCACTGGCCTTCGGTGTGGCCGTAAACTTCTAGACCCAAGGGCAATAAACATCGGCCGCCATAGCTCTGCTACAATGGCGGCCGTTTTTATTTGGGTATATAAAAAATGACTCAACAGGCTTTTCCCGTGGCCGGCGTTTGGCCTCGCCTCGCCGCCGCTGTTTATGACGGCTTCCTGATGTTTGCCGTGCTATTTGTCGCCTCGCTACTACCGGCACTTCTGCTTAATGCCGAGCAGCTGGGCAACTCACCGGCAACCGATAGCGTGGTGCACGAACTCAATGCCCCATTGCAAGGCTGGGCCTACAGCGCCTATCTGTTAGTACTTATTGTTGCCTTTTACGGCTGGTTCTGGAGAAAAAGCGGCCAAACCCTGGGCATGCAGGCTTGGCGCCTAAAACTGGAGTCAACTTCTGGCGAGCAGGTCACCTGGCAGCAAGTGATGATTCGGCTACCTGTGGCAGCGCTGGCTTTTTTCCTTTTTGGGGCCGGATACTGGTGGGCGTGGCTGGATAAGCAGGGAAGAAGTTGGCAGGACATTGCTTCATCGAGCCGCGTGGTACAACTTCCCAAGCATAAGAAATAGAGGCGCTAATTACGTGCGCTTCATCATCAGCAAGCCACCGACCGCAAAACAGATGATGATCGGACACACACTGGCATAGATGGGGTCGAAGCCATACACCAGGCTCGATGGCCCCAGAATATCCTGCAGGGTGCGGAACACGATACCGACCATCACCCCCACGAAGATACGAAAGCCCATTGTCACATCGCGCAGCGGGCCAAAGATAAACGAGATCGCCACGAACACCATGCCCAGTATGGTTACCGGCTGCAGCAGCTTATTCCAAAACGCCAGCTCATAGTCGCCCGCATTCAGCCCCTGCTTATTCAGGTAACTGGCATAACGCCACAGCCCGCTGATGGAGAGGTCTTCAGGATCCAACACAAGAACATTGAGCAGCTCCGGTGACAGATCAGACTCCCAGTCTCGCTGCGGGAAAAACTGCTGCTCAGCACGCTGTTCACTGAAATCAACTTGCCGGACATCCTCAAGCATCCAGCTGCCACCGAGGTAATTGGCCCGTTCAGCATAGGTACTTTGCACCAGCCGTTGCTGGTCATCAAAGCGATAGATGCTCACCCCGTACAACACGCCGTTGGGCTGCACCGCATTGAAATGCATAAAGGCGTCGCTTTCGCGGTGCCACATTCCGTGCCGCGAGTGGCTGCTGGTCGACTTTTGCAGCGCAATCGCGCGCTGACTTTCCGCAATTTGCTGGGCTGCTGGCGCAACGTATTCGGCGACGAACAAGCCGATCAAGGTGATAAATAGCGTCGGCCGCACCACCGCCATCACCAACTTGGCGGTTGATACGCCCGCCGCTCGCATTACCACCAGCTCGCTGCTGCTTGCCAAGCTACCCAGCCCCGCCAAACAGCCCACCAGCGCCGCAAAAGGCAGGTATTTATAGAGACTACCCGGCGCCACCAAGCCGACATACTGGAGTACTGACACAAAGGTATAGTCGCCCCGTATCTCTTTCAGCTCGTCGATCAGGCTGGAGAGTAAGTCGATACCGACGATGACCAACAAAACCAGCAAGATAGCCGCGGCAACTGTGCGCCCGATGTAGCGATTTAATTTATGCATGACACTCAACCACGGCTTCGCCTCCAGGTCAGCCACCAGTGCCGCAACACACTATCCCAGTAAAGCAGGATAAGCCCCAGCGTAAGAAAGATGAGGTGAATCACCCACATTCCTGGCAGCACTGGCCAGTTGCCCTTGGCAATGGCATCGCGCACGGCATTGAGCGCCACCAGATAAAACATGTAGAGCATAAACGCCGGAAACATTTTGCCATAGCGCCCGCGACGATGATCCGTTTTACTCAGCGATACCGCGATCAATGCCGCTATGGGCACCAACACGCTCAGAGAGATGCGCCACTGAACGGCGGCGATATCCTCCAGGGCGTCACTGCGCCATAACTCTCGCGTTGATTTTCCATCGATCTCTTGGCGATAGGTTTTTACTTCCGGATCGCGCATTAGCTGGCTAAGGCGTTCAAAGCGGGTAAATTGATAATCGGACTGCCCCGGCTCGCCGACATAACGCACCCCTTTGTCCAACACCAAATGACGCTCGCCAGTGGCTGCATCCACTTCAAATCGACCGCTCTCGGCGGTAACCAGCGACACCAAGGGGCGCTCGCCCCCGCCGCTTTGCTGAGGCTCGGCCTGAGCCATAAACACAGAGCGCATCGTCTGAGAATCGCGATCAGTTTTTTCGATATAGGTGACCCTGCCGCTGCCCTTATCAATTCGAAAGCGCCCCTCAACGGCCGCCTTCACACCGATTTCTGCGCGACTCTCCGCCAGCTTCGCCGCATAGGCCTGTATACCTGCAGGGCTCACTACCATACTGATATAGGCCACGATGGCAGCAATGATAAAGGCGGGAATTTGGGTATAGAGCAGCAATCGACGACGGCTCATGCCGCAGGCACTCATTACCGTCATTTCGCTATCGACATAGAGGCGGCCGTAGGTCAGCAAAATACTGATGAACAGCCCCAGCGGCAGCACCACCTCCAAAAAACCGGGAAGGCGGTACAACATAATAAGAAACAGCACATCGGGCGAGAAATCGCCCGACGCCACCTGTGCAAGGTACTTTACAAACCGCCCGCTCATAATGATTGCCAGCAGCGTTAAAGTAACCGCAAATACAGATTTAAAAATTTCACTCGCAAGGTAACGAAAAAGAATCACAGCTACCAAGCCCCTCTGCTGGCAAATGGTTTCACGCGCAGATAATACCCTTTACACTAGCGTCATAACACGCTGCCCGTCCCGGTTTTGGACGCAGCAAGCACCGATATAAAAATCTGGCCCGCATTATCGCTTATCGCGGCGCCCTCTGCGAATGTTTGTCTGAGAGAGAATCAATGCAAATCAGCCTAAAGCCCTGCAAAGACCCGAAAACCATCGCCACTGACTGCCTTGTCGTCTTCAGCAATGGCCAGCTAAGCGGCGCCCTCACCGCTATTAACGAGGCAAGCGATGGCGCAATCGACGCGCTGCTGAAACGCGGCGATTTTAAAGGCAAGGTCGCAGAAACACTTTATATCCCCTATTTACCCGGTATTCGCGCCAAACGGCTGCTGCTGGTCGGCACTGGTGACAGCGAGTCCGTCAGCGACGCCGACGCTGACAAACTCCTGCAAAGCGGTATTGCTGTATTGAACAAGCAGCAGAGCAAAGACTGCTGTCTTCTGTTTGGCGATCTGCGCGTCGACGGGCGCAAAGCCAGTTGGCTACTGCAGCGCAGCGCCCAGTTGCTGGAAGTGTCCCGCTACCGTTACAGCGAAACCTTGAGCAAAGCAAAACCGGGCAGCGCATTGCGGCGCGCCGTGTTGCAAGGCAGCAACAGCGACAGCAACCGTAAGCTCGTCGAATATGGTCAACAAACGGCAGAAGGCATTAACGTCACTCGTCGCCTTGGTGATTTGCCCGGCAATATATGCACGCCGGATTTTCTCGCGAAAGAATCACGCAAACTCGCTCGACAGTTCGAGAAAGTAAAAGTTAGCGTGCTCGATGAGAAAAAAATGCAGCAGCTCGGTATGGGCGCCCTGCTCTCGGTTAGCGCCGGCAGCGACCAGCCCGCGCGCTTGATTGCCATTGAATATCAGGGCGCGGCGAAGAGTCAGCGCCCGCACGTACTGGTGGGCAAAGGGGTCACTTTTGACACGGGCGGTATCAGCCTTAAGCCCGGCGCCAAGATGGATGAAATGAAATACGATATGTGCGGCGCCGCCAGTGTGGTGGGCACACTTCGCGCCGTTGCCGGAGCAGAGTTAAAGGTCAACGTGGTCGGCATTATCGCGGCGGCCGAAAATATGCCCAGCGGCCGAGCAACCAAGCCCGGTGATATCGTCACCAGTATGTCGGGGCAAACCATCGAAATCCTCAATACCGACGCCGAAGGTCGATTGGTGCTCTGTGACGCTCTCACCTACGCAGGCAAGTATAAACCCGCGTCAGTCATCGATATCGCAACGCTGACAGGCGCCTGCGTTGTTGCCCTGGGTAAACACGCTATCGGCCTATACAGTAATCAAGACGACTTCGCAGCAGAGCTGCAAAACTGTGGTAACGAGGCACGCGACCGCGCCTGGCCTATGCCCTTGTGGGATGACTACCAGCCGCAACTGGACAGTAACTTTGCCGACATGGCAAATATCGGCGGCCCCGAGGCCGGCAGCGTTACCGCCGCCTGCTTCCTGTCGCGCTTTTGTAAAGACTATCGCTGGGCACATTTGGATATCGCGGGCGCCGCTTGGCTGTCCGGTGCCAACAAAGGCGCTACTGGTCGCCCTGTAGGTCTGCTCTTCAACTACCTGCAAAGCAAGGCAAAGGACTAGGTGACTCGCGTCGATTTTTACATTATCGGCAGTACCTCGGCCGATGCGGCAATGGATTTCAGCTGCCGGCTGGCCGAGAAAGCGTGGCGCGGTGGTCATCAAATATTGATGCACTGCGCCGATGCCCAGCAAGCCGCCGAACTCGACGACCGTCTTTGGCAGTTTAAGCCAGAGAGTTTTCTCCCCCATGAGCTGGGTGCAGCGGGTGGCGCTGACATAGCGATCTGCCACGCAGGCGACCACACCGCCATGGGCGATCATTGCGACCTGCTGATCAATCTCGCCCATGATGTGCCCGAGCCATTCAGCCGCTTTACACGGCTGGCAGAAATTGTCGATCAACGCGAGCAGTCGCTGGCGGCATCGCGGCAGCGCTACAGCTTTTACAAGCGTCGCGGCTACCCGCTGCACAATCACAACGTCGGCCAATAAGGGGGACTGCAATGAGCCAAACCAACGACGAACAACTTCCCCTGTTAGACGAACTGCAATCATTAAAAACCGTTCTCAGTGACACCGGCGACGACATCCCGGTGCTGAACGACATTATCCACACGCCCGATACCGAGCCCGCCGAGCCTTCAGATAGCGCAGAACAAACAGCCAGTAACAGCAGTGACTGGCTGGCCGGCGGTGACGACGACCACAGCAGGGAGATTTTTTTACAAGAATTGATCGACGATATGCTGCCCGACATAGAAGCGGAACTTCGCAGGCGTCTGCTTAAGCTCGACGGCGACGTACTCGAGCGCTGGTATCAACAAAGCCGTCAGCGCTAAGGCAGCGCGCCAGAGCACCGGCGCTCGCCCCCGGCGTAAAACCTCTCCAAACAATCCTCTCGCGCTTTGGCCCAGAGGACCAAAACTCAGTATACTTATCGCCTTTTTGCGTTAGCGCCTTCCCGCGCTCTGCGCCCAACAGTTATCGCCGAACGGAAACCCATGGATAAAACATTTCAGCCTGCGGACATTGAAAGCAAGTGGTACCAGACCTGGGAGGAAAAAGGGTATTTCTCCCCCGCCGGAGATGGCCCTGCCTACAGCATCATGATCCCACCTCCCAATGTCACCGGCAGCCTTCACATGGGGCATGCGTTTCAGGATTCGATCATGGATGCGCTCACCCGCTATCAGCGCATGAAAGGCGCCAAGGCGCTGTGGCAAGTGGGAACCGATCACGCAGGTATTGCCACCCAGATGGTCGTCGAGCGCAAACTCGCTGCGGAAAGTGGCCAGACCCGTCACGACCTGGGCCGCGACGCCTTCCTGGACAAGGTATGGGAATGGAAAGAGGAGTCTGGCGGTACAATTACTCGCCAGCTGCGTCGCCTCGGCGCCTCTGTCGACTGGCAAAACGAACGGTTTACCATGGATGAGGGCTTCTACAAGGCCGTTCAAGAGGTCTTCGTTCGCCTCTACGACGACAAATTAATCTACCGCGGTAAGCGCCTGGTCAACTGGGATCCCAAGCTCCACACCGCCATTTCCGACTTGGAAGTTGAAAACAAAGACGAGAATGGCCATCTCTGGCACTTCCGCTACCCATTGGCTGACGGCCAAACAACCGCCGATGGCAGCCGCTACCTTGTCGTTGCCACCACTCGCCCGGAAACCATGCTTGGCGACACCGCCGTTGCGGTAAACCCCGCAGACGAGCGCTACCAGTCGCTGGTCGGTAAATTTATCGAGCTACCGCTGGTCGACCGCCGCATACCCATCGTTGCCGACGACTATGTCGACCGCGAGTTCGGCACTGGCTGTGTCAAAATCACCCCCGCGCACGATTTCAACGACTACGCACTTGGCCAGCGTCACAAGCTGCCAATGATCAATATTATGGATCAGGACGCTGCCATCCTCGGCCGCGCAGACGTCTACAACAGCGATAGTAGCGCGAACGATGAATTAGATGCCGGCCTGCCTGAGGCCTATGCAGGGCTGGACCGATACGCCGCGCGAAAGGCCATTGTCGCCGACTTAGACGCAGCAGGCCTACTGGAAAAAGTCGACGATCACGCGCTGAAAGTCCCCCGAGGCGACCGCTCAGGCCTGGTGATCGAGCCCCTGCTCACCGACCAGTGGTTTGTGGCGACGGCAAAATTAGCCGAGCCCGCCATTGCCGCCGTAGAAGACGGCCGCATCCAATTTGTACCCAAGCAGTATGAAAATATGTATTTCAGTTGGATGCGGGACATCCAAGACTGGTGCATTTCTCGCCAGCTGTGGTGGGGCCATCGCGTGCCCGCATGGTATGACAGCGAGGGCAATATCTATGTGGCCCGCAATGAAGAAGAAGCCCGCAGCAAGTATGGCTTGCCCCCCGAGCTGGCGCTGCAGCAGGATGAAGACGTACTCGACACCTGGTTTAGTTCCGCGCTGTGGACCTTTGGTACCCTCGGTTGGCCGGAGGAGACAGAGCGCCTGAAAACCTTCCATCCTACCGATGTGTTGGTAACCGGCTTCGACATTATCTTCTTCTGGGTCGCTCGCATGATCATGATGACCATGCACTTTATGAAAGACGAAGACGGCAGCCCCCAAGTCCCGTTCAAGACGGTTTACGTCACTGGCTTGATACGCGACGAACAAGGGCAAAAAATGTCCAAGTCCAAGGGCAATGTCCTCGACCCCTTGGACATGATCGACGGCATTGACCTCGACAGCCTGTTGCAAAAACGCACCGGCAATATGATGCAGCCCCAACTTGCCGAGAAAATTGGCAAAGCAACGCGTAAAGCCTTTCCTGATGGTATTAGCGCCCACGGCACCGATGCACTGCGTTTTACCCTCTACTCGCTGGCCTCGACCGGCCGCGACATCAACTGGGACATGAAACGCTTAGAGGGCTACCGGAATTTCTGTAACAAGATCTGGAACGCTGCCCGCTATGTATTGATGAATACTGAGGGCGAAGATTGCGGCACGGGCAATGAGCCCGTCGAACTCAGCCTCGCCGACCGCTGGATCTGCGCGCGCCTGAAACAAGCGCAGCGGCGCGTGGCCGATGCGATGGCCGCCTACCGCTTGGATCACGCCTCTCAAGAGGTCTATGAATTTATCTGGAACGAGTACTGCGATTGGTACCTGGAACTCTCCAAGCCAGTCCTTTGGGACGACAACGCCAGCGCCGAAGCAAAACGCGGCACGCGGCGTACGCTCATTCAGGTTCTTGAAGCAACCCTGCGCCTTGCTCACCCCTTTATGCCCTTTATCACCGAGGAAATTTGGCAGCGCGTGGCCCCAATTGCCGGCATTAATGCAGGCGATAGCAGCATTATGCTGCAGCCCTACCCCTGCTCAAATGACCTAGGCATTGACGAGCAGGCCCTTAGCGATGCCGAATGGTTAAAAGCTGTTATCACCGCAATACGCAACATTCGCGGCGAGATGAACGTGCCCCCCTCGAAAGCGCTCAATGTGCTGCTGCGCAACACCAGCGACGAAGATAGCCAACGCCTGGCAGCCAATAGGCAGTTCCTGCTAAAACTGGCAAAACTGGACGATATTCGCGCCCTGAGCGACGGCGAGCAAGCGCCAATGGCCGCTACACAGCTGGTTGGCGATATGGAGGTTCTCGTCCCGATGGCAGGCCTCATTGACAAAGCCGCGGAGCTGGCTCGCCTCGACAAGGAAATTGCCAAACTGGACAAGGACATCCAGCGCTTGAGCGGAAAGCTGGGGAACCCCGGTTTTATCGACAAGGCACCGGCAGCGGTCGTTGAGAAGGAAAAAGAAAAGCTGCAAGGCCAGCAGCATGCCCGCCTGCGACTCGTTGAGCAACGCGGCGAAATAGAGGCGCTGTAACGCCTCATTGCCATGCTTTGATCCAAATGAATGGGTCAAAGCATGGACAACAGCGCTGGAGTCGTTATAGTAAACAGCAATCTCGGCAGCGCTATTCACCCAACTGTGATGTTTTCTCGTTTCGCTGACAACCGGCAAGCCCGGCTCCCCGCCCCGAAGCAGACCGCTCTGCCCGCTTCCTATCTCTTTTTCCCGGACTGGTGGCAATTTTCTCGCCGCCCGACCGAAAGCACCTTTATGCGACCCGACTGCGACAAAGAGGATAAGCAATGAGCGACCGCGTAACTGGCACCGTGAAATGGTTTAATAACGCCAAAGGGTTTGGCTTTATTACCCGAAACGAAGGCGAGGACGTATTTGTCCACTTTCGCTCCATTCAGGGGGACGGCTATCGCACCCTTGACGAGGGCCAGAATGTCGAGTTCAAACTTGTAGAAGGCCCCAAAGGACTGCAAGCCGAGGACGTGCTCAAGGTCTGAGCCTGGCCGCCGTGTCGGGGCCCTGCTCCGACGGTATAGCGGCATCAATGGCGCGGTAAAGTTGCGATGGTAACAGTGGGTTAGTTAATACGACGCGCTCACTCGCCGCCGGCAGCGACTCTTCGCGCTCAGGCCGCTCTCGCAAATAGATGACGGCGTCCAACGCTTCCAAGCAGGCCTCACGTCGCTCACTAATTACCAACTGCGGCGAGGCGTCTGGTATCTTGGCCAAGTGTTTTTGCAGGCCATGCACATCGGTAACGAAGTGAACACGCCAACCTCGCCGGCTCAGCGCCGCCGACAGCGATAAGCGCAACCGCTCATCACTAACCAGCGCGATAATCGACAGGCCAGCGGCGTCGACATCCGCATGATTCAATTCCAGCTGTTGCGCGGGCAACAGCACCGAGAAGCAGCTACCGGCATCGTCCACACTACTCACCAGGATATGCCCGCGCATGAGAGACACGAGTTTTTCGGCGACAGCCAGCCCCAAGCCCACCCCGCCAAAACGACGGTTTCGAGAATTTTCTGCCTGCACAAAGGGCCGAAATAACTCGCGACTGCCCTGCTCGGGAATCCCCACACCGTTGTCGTGAACCTCAAAGACAAGTTCGGCCCAGTCGTAGTATTGCCGCTCCACGTCGCTGGCGGGACGCACTTGCAGCTCAATAATGCCTCTCGGCGTACTGTAAACAGAAAACTTAACCGCATTCTCAAGCAACACTAACAGTAATTGCCGCAAGCGAATGGGGTCGGTAAACAATTGCTCTGGCAACCGCGGATCGATGCGCAACAGAAACTGCTGCTGATTCCTGGCCACCATGGGCGCTACCGCCAAGGCAACTCCCTCCAGGTAATCCCACAGCTGGACATTCTCTTCCTCTAATGTCACGTCACCGGTTTCAAGCAGTGAGTAGTCGATAATGTTGTCGAGGGTTGCCAATAGACTCTGAGAGGAACGGCGAATGGTATCGAGCATTAACCGCTGCTCGCGGTTCAGGGCCGACTTTGACAACAGGTCAGTCATACCCACCACAGCATTCATCGGGGTGCGGAACTCATGCCCCATTACCGACAGAAAGGCCGACTTGGCATTACTGGCCTGCTCTGCCCGCTGATTCGCTTCTTCGAGTTGCATGCTTTGCAACCGCAAGCGATCTTCAAGCCCATGCTTGTCAGCAAGCAGCTGTCGCTCTGCCTGCTTCGCCGCGCTGATATCCGATTGAACACCCACCATACGAACAACACGTCCCTCAGAATCGCGCTGCACAGCCGCCTGAAAACTCACTTCAAGCACGGAACCGTCCCGACGACGTATCTTGTGCTCCCCAGAGAACAACTTGTCATCACTCTTCAAAAACGCGATGAATTCCGGATTCAGCCGTTGCTGATCCGCTTCCGGAATACTGTTCATCAGCACGCGTAAACCGTCGCGCTCGTCACAGCGAGACAGCCCGACCATTTTCAGCCACGCAGGGCTTAAGTACACCTCCTTCGCGAGCAAGTCCCAATCCCATATGGCATCGTGGGAGGCCATAACCGCTAGATCAAAACGCTGCTGGCTGTGCTGATATTGTTCGTGCATCAGGTACTGATCACTCATGTCGCGAATCAATAACAACAGGCGACGGCTGCCGTCTGCATCGGTGTACCAACCGGGGTATAACTCAACCGCCACTTCACTGCCGGAATGACTCATCAACATCAACTCGATGCCTTTAAAGCTGGCATCCTGGTCTGACGAGGACTCCATCAGAAACTCATATTTGTGTTCGAATCGCGGTGCAAACAAGCTGCGCAGAGAGCGCTTTATCAATGCGGCATTCCGATAGCCCAGTAATTTGGATGCGGTTTCGCTCGCGGCAATCAACATCCCTTGTGCGTCGCATATCAACACCGCTCCAGGAATGGATGCCATCAGGGTCTGGCGTCGCAACACCTCCGTTTCAACATTGGCCTGCAAGGCCGAGACCGTGCGCTGACGCCGCGACAGCAATACGGCCAGCACTACCGCCGCTGATACCATCACCACCAATGCGAACAGCAACAACAAGCGGTTGCGCTGCGCGCTCTGCCAGCGTTTTTCATCCCTTGCGATCTGCGCAACTAACTGATCATGCAGCTTGCTGAGCGCATCGATAACAATGCGCTGATCCAATTCAGCATTGAGTGGAACGGCGGCGGCATTCCCCACCTTATGGGCCGAGTAGGCGGACACAATAGATTGCAGCGATAGCAGGGCTTGTTGCTCCCCCCCTAGCGATTGCAGTGTTGCCAGTGGCGACTGCGCTCGGCTCATTTGCTGCTGAAGCGCCTGAAAAGCGGCGAGATCGGAGTTTTCCAGCAGGTCGAAGAAACGCGGAACGACCGCACCATGGTCAAGTAAATAGTCGACTTCGGCCAAGGTCTCAGCAAACGGGACGGGTCGCTCGATAAATCCAGTAATTTCAGCCCTTGCGCTTCCTACCGCCAGGCTTGTTGCCAACAGCGCCGACCACACCAAGCGAAAGGCACAACGGCGCACAACATACCGACGCGCAGTGGTGCTTGCACGCATATTATCCCTCCCTGATTTGCTGAAGGCTCATCGTTGCCAACACCCATGGATATAGCGCATCATCTCCCAGCGCGTGGTGCATAAAAATGCGTAGTTCCACTAACGTAGGCCTGCGATTTACCGCGATGAAACACCCCGCATATGGAGCGTTGCCATGACAGATTCATTTAAGTTAGCGCTGATTACCGGCTGCTCGAGCGGCTTGGGAAAAGCACTTGCCGAACAGGGCCTTGATCGCGGCTACCACGTGGTTGCCACCGCCCGCAGGCCCGAATCGATTACGCTGGAGCACCCTCGCCTTCACAAGCGCGCATTAGACCTCAATGACCCCGAGCACATTCGAACGCTTTGCACTCAGCTGCACGAGGAGTTCGGCCAGATTGATCTATTAATTAATAACGCGGGCTTTGGCCTGATGGGGCCGATGCTGGAAATCAGCCCACAAAAACTCGCCGAGCAATTCCAAACCAATAGCATCGCGCCACTCGAACTTGTTCAGTCTGCACGCCAGTCATTAAAGCGCGGGAGCACGGTTGTAAACATCGGCAGCGTGTCAGCAAGTTTGGTGACGCCCTTTGCCGGCAGCTACTGCGCCAGCAAAGCTGCATTGCACGCGTTGAGCGATGCCATGCGCATGGAATTAGCCCCCTTTGGCATTCGAGTGATGGTGGTTAGAGCAGGCGCCATCCGGTCGAAATTCGCTGAACGCGCCGAATCTGAATTGACGCCACAGCAAACACAGGGGCCCTACCAGCCACTGCAACAAGCCATAGCCGAGCGAGCAAGCCTGTCCCAGCAAAACGCGAGTGATGCCGACGACGTTGCCAAGCGTATCTTCGACGCCAGCGAACAATCACGCTGCCCCGCCTATGTGGGCGTTGCTAACGGACATCGGCGGCTGTATTCACTCAGTAAGTTGCCCAGCCGCGTTACCGATTGGTTGCTGTCACGCCGCTTCAAGCTCAGTACGTTGCACGGCGACGAACTGTAATTGGGGTGCTATACTCCGCCGGCTGTGGCCGATATTGCCGGCCCTTAATTCATTGTTTTGTTTATTTATTTTTGGTTCTGTATTGTTATGTTGTTAATTCTAAGAATTATTATTTCTGCAGCGCTCAGCGCACTGACGGTATTTTCTCTCTCCAAATTGGGGCTGGCTAGCTTGGCAGCACTGCCCGCAGCTCTTGTATTTGCAGCGCTACTATTTGCCATGCTGCTTTCTCCACGACTACCCAGCATCATTGACGCCCTAGGCAGCAAGCGCGAGCGCGGTACCGTAAAATGGTTCAACGTAAGCAAGGGCTATGGTTTTATTACTCGTGAGGGGGGTGACGATGTATTCGTTCACTTTCGCTCTATCCGTGGCAAAGGCCGAGGCCGCCGCAGCCTGATAGAAGGACAACTTGTGGAGTTTGTGCTCAGCGAAGGCGAAAAGGGTCCGCAGGCCGAGGAAGTTTCGGTCGTCGACTAGCACCCGCTACCACTGGGTTAATAATGCGGCGGCTTCTCCATATCCGCCGCGAAGCCGGGCTGAGCCAAGCCCTGCTCCTCCATCGTTTCACGCATTACACGACTGGCTTGCGCTAATTGGCGCAGCTGCTGTCGCAAGATACGCAGTTCGCCGTCCTGCTCACTTACCCTGTCGTTGAGCGCATTGAGCAAGTCCTCCTGATAGGCCAACTGAGTTTGCAGCTCCACTAGCTGCTCTGTTTCGCGACTGGACATCGGTGCAGGCTCCTGAAAAAATCGTGGGCTACTATACCGCCCTCGCTGGTTATTATACTTTTTTGCATCAGAATTTTTCGAGTGAACCCTCTTTATGTCACGTATCGTCTACTCCACAGACCAAGGCCGGATGTGTCCACAATGTGGAGAAGCCCAACAACAGTGCCGCTGCAAAGATATCAACGCCGACGCTGAACGCAGCGCCCGCGGCGGCGATGGCATTGTGCGTATTCGTCGAGAAACCAAAGGCCGCAAAGGCAAGGGCGTGAGTATTGTCAGCGGCATACCGCTAGACGACGCCGCCCTGAAAAAACTCGGCAAGGAGTTAAAACAAAAGCTCAGTATTGGCGGCGCGGTAAAGGACGGACAACTAGAGTTCCAAGGGGATCAGCGCCAAGCCCTGAAGCGCCTATTGGAAGAACGCGGCTACACCGTCAAACTTGCCGGTGGTTAAGCAGTTCAAACTGTTATGAAGATTTGCCAGCTAAGCCTGCCGTCAGTACAGGCGCTCTGGTAGCCTGAAAGAAAAAGATCGAGGCGTCTCACATGACAGCACTTAGCGAAACAATTGAAGTCGGCATCGTCACTCACAACATCGACACCATGTGTCACTTCTATGGCAACACCCTTGGCTTGGCCTTCGAGGGCAAGCTCGACTTCCCCGGCGGAACAATGCACCGCTACCGACTGGGCACGGCAGTCATCAAGCTGGTGAACTACGGTGACGAAACGCCCGAGCAATGTATTCCTGGCGGTGGCCACGCTGCCTGCGGCTATCGCTATATCAGCTTTGGCGTCGCCGACCTGAACAGCGTTATTGCCCAGCTCAAAGCGGCTAATGTCGGGATTGCCGTCGATGTTACCCGCTTTGCTGAAAACATTGGCTTCGCCTTTGTATGTGACCCTGACGGCAACTGGATTGAGCTGTTCGGCGGCTGTTAAACGTCGGCAGACATGCCGTACTTGCGCATTTTTTCGATCAACGTGGTTCGCCGCAAGCCGAGCAGCTGCGCCGCCCGGCTTACAACATGATCTGCCGCCCGAAGGGCCTGTTGAATCCGTCGCTGCTCAAAGTCAGCCACCTCTTCCTTGAGTGATACGCCCTCAACCGGAAGGTCATCATCGGCGATTGCCGCCCCGCTCGCGCGCACTTCAACGCGCGCTGGTGGCTGCCACACCACCTCAGCACCGCGGTAGGCGTCAGGCAAGTCCTGGCGCCCCACCACTTTGTCGGGGTACATAATCAGCAGTCGCTCCAGCAAATTTGCCAATTCTCGAACGTTGCCCGCCCAAGAGTGAGTCTGCAGAGAAGCGACTGCTGACGGCGCTAGCGCCAGGGTGCCCAAACCGTCGTCGGCAAGCTGGCGGATGATGTCGCGCACCAGGGCGGGAATATCCTCTTTACGTTCGGACAAGGCAGGAACCTGCAGCGGGAAAACGTTCAAGCGGTAGTAAAGGTCTTCGCGAAATTCCCCCGCGTCGATCATTGCCGGCAAATCCCGGTGCGTCGCGGCGATGATTCGCACATCGGCGCTGCGGCTCTCGCTGGAACCAACACGCTCAAAACTGCGTTCCTGAATAGCGCGCAATATCTTCACCTGCATGTCCAGCGGCATGTCGCCAATCTCATCCAGAAACAAAGTGCCGCCGTCAGCCAGCTCAAAGCGACCGGCGCGGCTAGAAATCGCGCCAGTGAACGCGCCGCGCTCATGCCCAAACAATTCTGATTCTAATAACTCTCGGGGAATGGCGCCGCAATTGATCGGCACAAAGGGGCCAGAGCTTCTGGAAGAAAGTCGGTGTATTGCCTGTGCAACTAATTCTTTACCCGCGCCGGAGGGGCCGTTAATCAGCACCGTTACCGATTTATCGGCAACTTGGGCTAGCAGGTGCGTCAACTCCTGCATTGCCGGGCTGCTGGCGACTAAGCCGTGATCAATGTCCGACGGGGCATCGCCGAGTATCGACCCCAGGCGCCCTAATCCCTCTAGCAGCGAATCAAATACCGGATCGTCAATGCAGGCCACGCAGTTCGGCCACCGCTCTTGCTGAGCCAGCGCACCCGCCAGCAGACAGGGACGCTCGTCGAGCGCTTCAGGCGCAAGGCGCGCGCCGTCGGCCAACAACACGGCATTCGCCTGTGCCAACGCCTCAACGCAGGTCACCCGTTGCTGGTTTGGGTCTAGTGCCTCTAACAACAGACGGTAGTGGGCGATGATATTGGGATTTGCGTCGATGAGTAACTGGATACGCGTTGGCATGGGTGCCACATTTTCTCTGTTTGCCGTTGTCGTTTTTTTGACTATAGCCAAGCCCGGGCAGCATAACCACACCAGCATGTCGGTATTTTGACACAAGCACCTCCGCTCTTGCCCGGGCACCACGCTTGCTGCAAAATCGCGCTCTACTGCCTTTCCCTACACTCAGCCAGGATCTCAGCATGTCGACCAGCGAAACGCCCGTGTACTACCTAACTTGGGACGAACTGCACCGCGACACCCGTAACCTTGCGCGCAAACTCACCGCCACGCCGTGGAAAGGCATTATCAGTATCGCCCGCGGTGGCTTGGTACCGGGCGCCATTCTCGCGCGCGAACTCAACCTTCGCGTCGTCGACACCCTGTGTATCGCCAGTTACGACCACGACAAGCAGGGCGAGATTAGTATTCTCAAATCAGTGGAAGGTGACGGTGACGGTTATCTGCTGGTTGACGACCTCGTCGATACCGGAGGCACTGCAAAAATTGCCCGAGAGCTGCTACCCAAGGCCACATTCGTCACCATCTACGCCAAACCTCAGGCGATGGCGCTGGCCGAGTACTACACCCGCGAATTCGCTCAAGATACCTGGATACATTTCCCTTGGGATATCGAGCACAGCTACAGCGAGCCGCTCATTAAATAACGAACCGCTGACGAAGCCTTTGCGCCACGCAGATAGAGTCAGTAGAATCACCCGCTGCGCTTTTCGCCCCGGTGGCACAGCTGGATAGCGCGGCCCCCTCCTAAGGGGCAGGTCAGAGGTTCGAATCCTCTCCGGGCCACCTCTTCCATTCTCCATTCTTTAGCAATCGCGCGCTGGCGTGCTAAGCCGGGATCGCCGGCGAGACACTGGGCTGACCGGCGTGTAACCAGTCTCGCAACTGCTCCGCTTCACGTCGATAGGTGCGCCGTTCCGACTGATCTAAGCGCAGCCACCGCAGGGCATTTATCAGCCAGCGATCAGCGGAACCATTCAAAATACCCGCCCCGGGGGTACAGCAGATATGGTGCCAGTGCAGCTGATCGTCGCGCCACAGCAAGACCTCGCCATTGGGCGACAGCGTATAAGCCAGTCTGGCCTTAGGTGGCAGCGCCGGGCCATGGTCCACAGAGCGAGCAACGATTACCGCAGCGTCATCTGCCGGGCGAAGCAAAGACAGTAATTGCCGGTAATAGCGCAGGCTAGGCAACCCCAGATCAAAGCGCCCCCAACACAGTTGATGATCGACAACCCGCCCCACGGGCGGACTGGCCAATACCTGGCGTTTACCGCCCTTAAATTGCGGGTACCAAGGCTGACCGTGCAGGCTAGCAGCGTGAAAAAATACATTGCTCAGCCAATGCAGTCGCTCGCGATCCTGACCACTCACAGCGATATGACTGTGATAGACATAGGTCCCGGCATCTGCACACCACTGACGGCGACAGGACCAGGTGTCCGGCTGGCACTGCCTCGCATTTATTGCCCTCGCCATACTCAAGAGTCGCTCAGCAGAGGCCTCGGCTTCTGCCACGGCCTGCTCAACCGTTATTTCATTGGCTTGTTTGGCAGCCTCGATTAATCCCATTGATACGAAATTTCCAGGCCGTAGTGACGCGGCGGCAACTGCGCCTTCGTGGTTGTGCCAAGATTGTCACCCAGTGCCACCCCGCCGCCAAAGAACAGCGAGTCTTTCAGGTTGTTCACGTACATCGCCACACGCAGCTTCTCGTCGGGCAGCCAGGTCAGGCGTGCGTTATACAACTCCTGCCCGCCCAGTGTCGCGCCATCGTAGAGATTGGCCTTGGCATCCAGGCCGACAAAAATTTCCGAGCGGTAAGAGTAATGCAGCCGCGGAATGAACGCGCCAAAGCGCGTTTGCCAATGGTATTGCACGGCGAGCGAGCGGGTGTTTTTTGGCACCACCGCAAAGGGCTCGGCACTGCGATCAAAGCTGGAGCCGTCGGCTAAAAATACCGTGTAATCCCGATAATAGGCATCGGTATAGCCGGCGTTGGCATTGACCTGTAGCCCTTCGTAGAGCCAGGTTGCCTCCAATTCGGCGCCCTGCACTACGGCAGAACCCGCGTTATCCAAAAACAGGATGACATCGGTCGGCCCACCGGGCCCCGTCTCGGCTTGCTGAACTTGGATCTGGTCGTAGCTCATATGGTAGATCGCACCATTGAGACGCAAACTCGAATCGAGGGCATCGAGCTTAAACCCTATCTCACTGTTCTCCACCACCTCTGGCTCGAACTCATTGAGGCGGCGCCCCCGCAGGCCAATACCGCCCGATTTATAGCCCTCGCTGACGGTCACATAGGTCATCAAACTATTGAGGCCGATAGCCGCGATGTCCGCCTCTTCCCAGATATAACTCACCGTCAACGCTGGCGAAACCTGGTCAAAGGACAGCTCCGATGACGTCGACACCGGCGCGAGAAACGGAATGGGTTGTGCAAAGTCGATATTGTCAAAATACGCTCTGGGCACTGGGTTATAGATGCCGCCCTGAGCATGAATAAGCCCCTCACGCAGACCAAAGGCATTGAAGTCGGCGTTATATAAAGCAATCTCCCGCTGTTTATCATCTTCGGTGTAACGCACACCCAGCGTTAGTTGCAGATGGGACGTAAGATCGTAACTACCCTGTACAAACAGCGCACGTGTTTCATTTTCGATATAGCTTAAATTGACCGACGCTGACAGTAGCGGCAGCACAAGGTTATTGGCAGCCGCCGACAGTAAATCGACCGCAGGCAGCGCAACGCCTGCGGTACTGCTCAGCAGAAATTCCGGGGGAATACCCAGAACCCCGTTGGCGCCAATAATTTGTGGGTAGGGAAAACCATCGATGCGCTCTGCGGAGTAGAAAGCGCCAAACGTCAGGTCGAGCTTGTCCTCGAAAAACCGGCCGTTGAATTTCAGCTCCTGACTGAGTTGGTAACGCGTTTCTTGATCAGGGTCGACGCCTGAGGCCGTCAAGGCTTTTAATGCCAAACGCTCACCATTGTGCACGAGGCTAAAGTCACTGCCGTCAACGTCCTCCTGCTTACCCAAGCCATATTGACGGCTGTAGGCGGTGATCGACTCAAGGTCAAGCGGCCCCATATGCCAATTCAGCTTTATCGCGTGAAGCTGTGACTGCTGGCGATAAAAACTGGCTTCGGTGTTGATCGCCACCTTGCGCTGCTCTGCCAAGCCCTCCTGCTGCTGACATCGCTGGGCGTAATTATCAGGCTGCTGGGGAACAAAGAATGTGGCCGCCGCCGCTTGTGCATTGATCACTTCGCAATTGTTCGCCTGCCCTTTCTCATCCTGCGAGCTCCAGAATGAGAAGACATCGAGTTGCAGGTTCTCGGTAAGGTCCCACAATAGCCGCGCAGACACCGCTTGCCGGTCCTCATCGCCAAAGCGCGTGCCATCGACAATATTCTTAACGTAGCCATCCAAGCGCCGCACGGTGCCACTGAGCCTCAGACCCATTTGATTTTCGATCAATGGCAAATTAACGCTGGCCTTAATATCCTGGCGGCCGTGAGAGCCGGCTGTGACCGTGGCGCTGCCGCTCAGGCGACTAAAATCTGGCGCAACCGTGGTCACCAACATCGCGCCACCGGTATTGTTTTTACCAAACAGCGTGCCCTGTGGCCCGCGCAATACCTGGATGTTTTCGACATCAACCGCATCTAGGAGTTGAGAATCCTGACGGGCGATGAAAATACCATTCAAATACTGACCGACTCCTGGGTCGAGCTCAGGTGTTGAGGCGCGCTGACCGATACCCCGCACAAAAATCGCTTGGCTCTTGGTCGCCGTCGGCGCTATCTGCAAATTCGGCACGATGTTCTTAACATCCGCCAGCGATGTGATGCCGGCATCCTCCAGCGCCGATGCCCCGATCGCCGAAACAGAAATCGGCGTGTCCTGCAGACTCTCCTCCCGGCGCCTGGCCGTGACGACCACCTCCTCTAACTGCGCGTAAGCGGGTGCACTGAAAATCGGTAATACCGTGACGATACTGCCAAAACAAAGCGGCAGCAGGCCGCTACCCAACATAACCCTATTCACTGCGATACAACCTCTATTATTGTTATGTAATCACCGCGCATTGATACCAGCGAGTGAGCCATAGAGCTTACGCGAGGGAAAACAGGATGTTGACGCTATGTCACAAATACTGCGTTGTAGTGCAATTACATAAACTACTTACATGACAAGGGGCAGGCGTGGCAGGACGTAAAAAAAGAGCCCCGGAAGCAGGGTAAGCAACCGGGGCCAATACGGAGAGAGGTCGCGACGGGATAAGAACGTCAGAGAGAGGGGGGAGACACCATCCCGCCGCGACACAACTAAACGATAATCATTATCATTGAGGTTTGCAAGCGTTTTTCTTGCTCTTTACTCAATTTCTATTAATACCTCACCCGGAGTGACGCGATCTCCCTTGCTAACGTGGATATCACGAACTGTGCCATCAATCGGCGCCTGCACTTCCGCTTCCATTTTCATCGCCTCAGTGACGAGCACTGGCTGGCCCGCCTTAACCACATCGCCCTGCGCCACTAATACATCGACGATATTGCCCGGCATATTCGTTGTAACATGCCCCGGCTGAGTTGCCTGCCGGCGTCCACTCCCCCCGTCGCGCTGGTATTCGTTCAATGCCTCGAAAACCACTTCCTCTGGCATACCGTCCAGCGTCATGTACAAGTGCCGTTTGCCTTTACCCTTAATGCCGACGCCGGTAATCGCCACTTGATAACTTTCACCGTGAACATCGATCACGAATTCGGTGGGCACCGCATTTTCCGCGGCGGGGCGATCGGCCTCGGGTTCCGGCTCTAAAACCTCAGGCTGTAATGTGCCATCGCGACGCTGCTGGAGGTAGCTGCGACCCAGATCCGGGAACATGGCGTAACTCAGTACATCCTCCTCGCTGTCGGCCAGCTCGCCAATTTCTGCGCGCAATTTCTCCATTTCAGGCGGCAGCAAATCTGCAGGGCGAACATCGATCACCGCTTCACTGCCAATCGCCTTGGCTCGCAATTCTTCATTCACCGTTCCCAGCGCCGCGCCGTAGTGCCCCTGCAAATAGCGCTTCACCTCATTAGTAATGGTGGTATAGGGCGCCTCTGCCAGAATATTCATCACCGCCTGGGTACCGACAATCTGCGAGGTGGGCGTTACCAGCGGCGGGAAGCCCAGGTCCTTGCGCACCCGGGGAATCTCCGCGAAGACTTCGTCGATACGATGCAAGGCACCCTGCTCTTTTAGCTGGTTCGCCAGGTTAGACATCATGCCGCCCGGCACTTGGTTTATCTGAACGCTGACATCTTCGCGAGTAAACTCACTCTCAAACTGCCGGTATTTCTTGCGCACCGCCCACAGTTTTTTGGCGACGCTTTGTAAAACTTCCAGATCCAGGCCCGAGTCGTAGGGCGTGTCTTTTAGGCCCGCAACCATAGTTTCGGTCGCCGGGTGACTGGTGCCGTTGGCAAAGGCTGAGATAGCGGTATCGATAATATCCACGCCCGCCTCTACCGCCTTCAACTGACACAGCCCAGCCAAACCCGATGTCATATGCGAATGCAGGGCCAGCGGCAGGTCAAACTCGGCCTTTAACGCCGCGACCAACTCACCGGTGGTACTCGGCGTCAGCAGGCCCGCCATATCTTTGATAGCCAGGGAATCTACGCCCATGTCCACCATCTTACGCGCCTGCTCGACGAACGTTTCCGTGTTGTGCACGGGGCTGGTGGTGTAGCAAATAGTACCCTGAGCATGTTTGCCGGCGGCCTTCACGGCGGCGATCGCCGTCTGCAAATTACGCACATCGTTCATCGCATCGAAGATCCGGAAGATATCCATGCCATTATCTGCCGCCTTGGCAATAAAGGCCTCGACGACATCGTCAGCATAGTGGCGATAACCCAGCAGGTTCTGGCCACGCAGCAACATTTGCAGCTGGCTATTGGGCAGCGCCTCACGCAACTTGCGCAGTCGCTCCCAGGGGTCCTCTTTCAAAAAACGCACGCAGGCATCAAAGGTTGCGCCACCCCATACCTCCAGAGACCAATAGTCCAGGGCATCCAGCTCGGCGCACACCGGCAACATGTCCTCGGTGCGCAGCCGCGTGGCAATAAGCGATTGATGGCCGTCTCGCAGGGCGACATCGGTAATTTTAATCGGCGTAGTCATAGTGCCTTCCTTTCCTGTATGCACATCGTGGCCGCTGAGCGGCTGCAATCATTATTGGGTTTACAGTCCTGCGTGAGCAGCGATCGCCGCCGCCACCGCCAGGGCAAGCTCTTCGGGCCGACTCTTATCGGAGTACTCGATCAGTTCGGGGTGACTATCAACAAAGCTGGTGTCGAAATGCGCGGCGCGGAAGTCCGCGTGCTTGAGTATTTGCTGGTAGTAAGGCGCGGTGGTTCGCACGCCCTGAACACGCATATCATTCAACGCCCGCGCGCCGCGGTTGAGCGTTTCTTCCCAGGTCAGTCCCCAAACCACCAGTTTCAGGCACATCGAGTCAAAATACGGCGGTATGCTGTAGCCGGTATATATCGCGGTGTCGGTGCGCACGCCCGGGCCACCGGGAGCGTAGTAGCGGCTGATTTTGCCGAAGCTGGGCAAAAAACCGTTCTTGGGGTCTTCGGCGTTCACGCGGAACTGCAGCGCGTAGCCGCGATAACTAATATCTTCTTGCCGGTACCCAAGCGGCAGGCCGGAGGCAATGCGGATTTGCTCGCGCACAATATCAACCCCGGTAATTTGCTCGGTGATGGTGTGCTCCACCTGAACTCGGGTATTCATCTCCATAAAATAAATTTGATTATCGGCAAGCAAAAACTCTACGGTGCCGGCATTTTCATAGCCTACCGCCTCTGCCGCGCGCACCGCCAAGTCGCCGATATAGGCGCGCTGCTCCGGCGTGAGCTGCGGCGATGGCGCAATTTCAATCAACTTTTGATTGCGGCGCTGTATCGAACAATCACGCTCATACAGGTGGATAACATTGCCCTGCGAGTCGGCCAAAATCTGCGCCTCAATATGGCGCGGGTTGACAATACACTTCTCCAAAAATACATCAGCGCGGCCGAAAGCCTTGGTGGCCTCTGAGACCACGCGACTAAACTGACGTCGCAGGTCTGCTTCGCTGTCGCAGCGGCGAATACCCCGACCGCCGCCACCCGAGGTGGCTTTCAACATCACCGGATAACCGATGCCTGCAGCGACCGTCACCGCTTCCTCGACATCGGCAAGGTTGTCTTCAGTGCCCGGTGTCACCGGTACACCCGCCGCCACCATCGCCCGGCGAGCCTCGGTTTTATCGCCCATGCGACGGATAACCTCTGCACTGGGGCCAATAAAGGTAATGCCGCGCTGAGCACAGATTTCCGCCAGTTCGGCATTCTCGGAAAGAAAACCGTAGCCGGGGTGCAGACCATCGCAGCCCGTTTCCACCGCCAGCGCCACCAGCTTGCGAGGATTCAAATACCCCTCCAGGGGGTCTGCGCCCACGTTGTAAGCCTCGTCGGCGCGCTTAACATGCAGGGAAAAGCGATCGGGTTCGGTGTAGATGGCCGCTGAGCGAATACCCATCTCGGCACAGGCGCGAACAATGCGAACCGCAATCTCACCACGGTTGGCAATTAGGATTTTTTTCAGCATAGCGACTGGTTTCCTAAACCGGTATCAAATATGCGATCCACCCTAGCGGAAAATATTCCTCATAAGAAATTAATATTTATTTGCCTATATATAAGCAATAACTTATAAATCGAGTAAATTTTGCAGGAGACGGGGATGCAAACCAGCTACTTACAACGGCTTACTCTGCGTCAAGTTGATGTTTTTCTGGCAGTTTGCCAGCACATGAGCTACTCGCGCGCCGCCGAAGAGCTGTCGCTCACGCAACCCGCCGTCAGCGCGCAAATACGCAGCCTGGAGGAATTAATCCGCCAGCCGCTGTTCGACTACGTTGGCCGCCGACTCTACCTGACACCGGCAGGCAAGCTGTTACAGCGGGCGGCCCGCGACCTGCAGCAGCGGCTGGTAAATTTAGAAATAGAACTTACCGAGCTACATGGCAAGTTGCAGGGCAGCCTGAATATTATTATTGAGTCGAGCGCCGAGGCCCTGATTCCCGCTTACATCAACCGATTCTGCCAGCAGCACCCAGATGCGGAGGTGAGCCTGCATGTCGACAACCACCAGCATCTGATAAAACGCCTGCACGACAATATGCATGACCTAGCGGTAATGACTCGCGTCCCCAGCGACCAGGGCTTGCAGTACACCCCCTTCGCCGAACATCAACTGCTGGCAGTGGCTGCCATACACCACCCCCTGGCTGATGCTGGGCCGCTCAGCCTGCATGAATTTCTGGAAAACCGCCTGCTACTGCGCGAACCCGGCTCGGGCAGCAGGCAAGTACTCGAGGACTACTGCCAGCAGCAAAGCTGCGTGATTCGCCGCACCCGCGTGCTGGGCAGCAACCAGGCAATACGCCACGCTCTTGTCGACTCCGAGGATTGCGCCGTGCTGCCAGCCAGCGTGGCCGAACAAGGAATCAGCGACGGTAGCCTGGTTGCATTACAGGTGGAGGGTTTTCCCATTAAGCGCTCCTGGTGCAGCGCCTATCAACGCGGCAAGCGCCTCAGCCCGCTGGCGAGCGCCTTTCTCGATGCGCTACACGGGCCCGCTTAACGCTCTCCCAAGTACACATTCACGCGGGAAAATTCCTCGGACTCCGCCAGATCGGGAATTGTGGTCGCGCGCTGAAATTGCAGGTGGCGATAGCCGGGAAAGGAAAAATCCTTCACCCGGGAGTCCGCCACCAACACCGTGTTGGCACGCGTCAGAAACTCGCCTAACAGCGGCAAATTGGCGCGATCGTAGAGCACGTCGGCAACCAAAATCACATCGTAAGATTCACTGTCAGCAAAGAAATCTGCGCTGTAGGCGAGGTTCACGGCATTGGCCTCGGCATTGAGTTTACTGATGGCCAATGCATCGCTATCCAGGTCACAGGCGACCACCGATGACGCCCCGGCCTTGGCCGCCGCGATCGCGGCCACCGCAGAGCCACATCCGAAGTCCAGCACCCGCTTGCCGCGCACCAACTCGGGGTGGTCAATAATATAGCGCGCCATAACCTGGCCACTCGCCCAGCAAAAACACCAATAGGCCGGGTAGTTCATAATGCGCTGAATTTGCTCACCGTCGAGCAGGTGCTGGGGGTAGGCTTCATCGAGCAACCACAACTCCAGCTCAGGCGCTAAAGGCAGTCGCTGGCGGGATAACTGCCCATGCGGGAGGTACTCGCGCAGACGCGCTTGCAGTGACGGTATTTTCATCATTTGTCCTGTTTTTAAGGCCGGCGCGATAAGGGCAACGGTAAGCATTCAAGCGCCAGTCTGCTCTCGGCGGCGATAGTATACGGACTAGCGGCCGCTACGTCGGCGTCCAATCCAGCGAAATTGATGCCGTTTGAGCACTCGCCTCATGCACACTGATCACGCATAATTTAGCCAGCCACTGTCGAGAGCCTACCGTGTCACAAGCCACTGAATTTATCGTGCCCGCCTGCCATGAGTCCCACCGTATTCTCTATGAAGACGACGACCTGCTGGCCGTCAGTAAACCGGCTGGCTTATTGTCAGTTCCCGGCCGTCACCCGGCCAATCGCGATAGCCTGATAAGCCGTATTCAGCAGCAATACGCCGATGCATTAATTGTGCACAGACTCGATATGGCCACCTCTGGCCTGATGTTGATTGCGCGGAATAAAGACAGCCACCGCCGCCTGAGCCAGCAATTCGAGCGACGCCAGATCACCAAGCAATATCACGCCGTCGTCAGCGGCTGCGTTGCCCCTGCCCAAGGCATGATCGACCTGCCGCTGGCCTGCGACTGGCCGCGCCGCCCTCGCCAGCATATTAACTTTGAGCACGGCAAGTCTGCACAAACCCTCTACGAATGCCTGCGCCGCAGCGACAGCCATAGCACCCTGCTGCTCAGCCCCATCACCGGTCGTTCCCACCAATTGCGTGTGCATTGCGCCAGTATTGGCCACCCCATCCTCGGCTGCGAGTTCTACGCCCATGAACAAGCCAGGCAGGCATCGGCCCGACTGTTACTGCACGCCAGCGCACTCAATTTGCACCACCCCAGCACGGGTAAAGCGATACAATTTACCTGCCCGCCACCCTTTGCCGTTTAACGGAAAAACATCTTTCACTGTTGCTGGAGACGTATAGTTACCGGTGGGGTTTTTCCTGCTCTAAACTATAGCCAGTGCACGAGGATAGGCTGGTGGTTGAAACGCAAACAAACCGAGATGGCAGCCAAATTGTGCTGCGCCCGAACCGTTCCGCCAGCTGGCAGAGTAACCGGCGCATCTTAGCGGCCATCGCGGGACTCAATCTGGTATTTGCCTCAGGGTTTCTGGCTATTGGCGCATGGATGATCTTGCCCTTTATGGGGCTGGAATTATTTTTGCTCTGGGTATTACTGCGGCGCGTCTTTGGCAAACTGCAGATTCAACAAGTGATTCACATAAACGAACAGCAGCTGCGTATTGAAAGCGGTTATTTTTGCGCAGAGCAACAATGGCAGTGGCCACAGCAACACAGTGGCATATTGGTGCTGGAGCACCACCACCCCTGGGCACCCCTGGAAATCAGCTTGTGCTGCCGCGCAAAAACCGTTCGCGTCGGGGCATTTTTAAATCGCGAAGACAGCGTTGAATTGCTGGCGGCATTAAAACGCCTGGGACTGCGCGTTCAGCAACACAGCCGCCCCGACACGCTGGCAATGTAGGCTGCTTAGTACACCGTTATTGCGACGCCGCCAAGCGCTACAGACTCGGCATGATAGTAGCCGGGCTCCAGCGCATTCATGCCGCCCAGCGCGCCAGTCAGCAACCACTGCTGAGGCGTGATGCGCCACCCCATGGCAACACGTTGGTTGACCAGCGCTAACAAGGCCTGCCACTGACCGCCACTCACGCCGCCGCCATAGGACTGTGCGATCATTGACGCATCGCGAAACAGTCGCAACGGCAGGGCATCCAGGTCGAGGCCCTGCGGAGACACACCATTGCCAATAACAAAATATTTACCGGCGACATTGGCGCGAACAATCTCTTTGGCGGTGGGGCTAGCCGGCAATAACGCCAAGTCGGGCAACTCGAGTGCAATGGCCACGCGGCGAACGATCGACTGCAGCTCTGCCACGCTGGCAATGGGCGCTTCCACCGTTTGGTTTAACTGAAAGGCCAACTCCAGCTCAACCATACCGCGGGAAAAATCCGCCAGCGCGACACGCTCACCCGAGGCCCGCTGGCCCGCCGCGCTCAAACTGCCATAAACCGTTCTATCGCTGCCAAAACGCTGCTGCGACGCGGCGTTACTCAACCCCGCCTTAAAACCAGCGGGCGCCCCGGTATGCTCGGCAATAAAGCGGATATTTTGCTCGACATAGGCCTGTTGCCACGCCGCCTCTGCTGCCCACGTGGGCAGCGCCCACAGCCATACGGCAACGAATACGAAAACTCTATTCACTCACATCCCTCTCTGCTAATTGGGCAGGCAATTCTGCCAAGCTTTTCACGCACACGGTCGGTGCGATATCCCAGGGGTCGTACACTGCATTGGCGTCGCGCTTTACCCATGCCGCTTGTATACCCGCACTGCGCGCGCCAATCACATCAAAGGGGTTAGACGACACCAACCAACTGTGCCCGACAAGGCCACCCGTTGACCGCAGAAAATGCGCATACACGGCTGGGCTAGGCTTAAACACGCGCACCTCTTCCGCACTCACCACCCCCTCAAACCAATCGCTAATTTCTGCTTTCGCCAGGATAGCCTGAACATCTGCTTTAGCCCCATTGGAGAAGGCGAAAAGTCGATGGCCCTCGCCGGCCTGCTGCGCCAACGCGTCGAGCACATCGGCAAAAATTGGCAGCTCGGCGTAGGCGGCAATCAACGCGCTGCGCTGCTCACGGGAAAGGGGCTGCGCCATGGCCTCACAACAATAATCCAGGGCCTGGCGCGTACACACAGAAAAATCGGCATAGTGCTGCATCAGTCCGCGCCGAAAGCTGTACTCCAATTGTTTCTCCCGCCAGCGCGCAGCGAATACCCCTGCGAGATCCCCCATAAGCTCACGGAGCGGGGTCTCTATCGCCGCCGTATTGACCAGCGTGCCGTAGACATCAAAGCCCAGTATTTTTGACATAGTGACCCGCTCCTTTATTCAACGCCATCAGGCGGTGCACCAAATTGGCGAAGCGCTCTCGATCGCTGCAGCGCAAGCTAAACCAAACCGTTCGCCGCCCCCACCTCTCTGATTGAGCAGTCTGGCAGCAATTGAGGTAAAATGCGCGCCGTCTATATAGCGAGGTAGCCATGGCCACACCCGACAACACACCGCAGAAAAACGCTGACAAAACCCAAAAAGTGGGATTTGTTAGTTTGGGCTGCCCGAAAGCGCTTGTCGATTCCGAGCGCATACTCACCCAGCTGCGCTTAGACGGCTACGAGGTCGTTCCCAGCTACAACGATGCCGATGTTGTGGTAGTGAATACCTGCGGCTTTATCGACAGCGCAAAGCAGGAGTCGCTGGACGCGATTGGCGAGGCGATCAATGAAAACGGCAAGGTCATTGTTACTGGCTGCATGGGCAAAGGCAGCGACGCCGAAGCCATTAAACATGCCTACCCAGAAGTCCTCGACGTAAGCGGCCCGGCCGCCGTTGACGCCGTTGTGGGCGCGGTTCATCAGTATGTTCCCCAGGACGACAGCTACCAGCCTCACCGCGACTTGGTACCGCCGCAGGGTGTGAAACTCACGCCCCGGCACTATGCATATCTAAAAATTTCCGAAGGCTGCAACCACCGCTGCAGCTTTTGCATTATTCCGGCGATGCGCGGCGACCTCGTCAGCCGCCCGTTGGCTGAGGTGGTCGATGAGGCCAAGCAGCTGGTCGCCGCCGGCAGCCGCGAACTATTGGTCATCTCGCAAGACACCAGCGCCTACGGTGTGGACACCAAATACAAGCTGGACTTTGTCGATGGCCGCGCTCTGGAAACCCGCATGCAAGACCTCGCCGTTGCACTGGGCGAGCTCGGCGTTTGGGTACGCATGCACTATGTCTACCCCTACCCCCACGTAGACAAAATGATACCCCTCATGGCTGAGGGCAAGATCCTTCCCTACCTGGATATTCCGTTTCAGCATGCCAGCCCGCGTGTGCTCAAGCTGATGAAGCGCCCCGGCAATCAGGAAAAAACGCTAGAGCGCATCAAAGCCTGGCGAAAAATCTGCCCCGACCTGGTAATACGCTCAACGTTTATTGTCGGCTTTCCGGGCGAAACCGAAGAAGACTTCCAGTTGCTGCTCGACTGGCTGGAAGAAGCTCAACTGGACCGCGTCGGCTGCTTCCAGTATTCACCCGTCGATGGGGCCAGCGCCAACGACCTACCAGACCCCGTGCCCGAAGACGTGAAACAACAGCGCTGGGAGCGCTTCATGGAAGTGCAGCAACGCATTTCCGCAGAAAAGCTGCAGCAGCGCATCGGCCAGCAATTGGAAGTGTTGATCGATGTCGTCGACGAAGAAGGCGCGATTGGACGCTGCTATGCGGATGCCCCCGAGATTGATGGCAAAGTCTACCTCGATGGCGTTACCGACCTTCGCCCAGGCGATGCGCTATTGGTGAATGTCGTAGGCGCTGACGACTACGACCTGTGGGCCGAGCCCGCCCAATGAATTTGCTGCTGCTGCAGCCATCGGATTTCACTGGCGCCGATACCGTGCAAATCAGCGATGCGCGCGCCCAGCACATCCGCAAGGTACTTCGCGCTGAACTTGGCCAGCAGCTGCGCTGCGGCGTGCTTAACGGCCAGCTTGGCAGTGCGGAAATCACCGGACTTGGCAGCACCATAGAACTGCGCGTTAACCTGAATACGCCCGCGCCGGCAAAGCTCCCTTTGACCTTATTGCTGGCCCTGCCTCGCCCAAAAGCGGCGCGGCGCATCATTCGCTCAGCAACCGAACTGGGCGTGGAAAAAATTATTTTGTTGAACAGTTACCGGGTGGACAAAAGCTACTGGCAAAGCCCGTTAGTCGACAACGCTCACCTCCACGCGGCCATGCTGGAGGGCTTGGAGCAGTGTGGCGACACGCAATTGCCCAGCATTGAACGCGCCACCCGCTTTAAGCCCTTCGTGGAAGATGTATTGCCAGCACTGCTGCAACATCGGCAAGGCCTATTGGCCCACCCCTACCACAGCCAGGGTGTGCCGGCGGCAAGTAACCAGCCGCGCCTACTCGCCATCGGCCCGGAAGGCGGGTTTATTCCTTATGAGGTGGAAAAACTGCTGGCCGCCGGAATGCAGGGCTTTAGCCTGGGGCCGCGTATTTTGAAAGTTGAGACCGCCGTACCCAGCATTATTGGTCGCCTGTTTCTGTAGCGGCGACAACTAATCCTTCAACAGCAATACCCCAGACGCAGCGATCAGCCCAACTCCCGCCACCGCTTCACCCCGCTTGGCGATCACTGGCAATCCTTGCACCAGTCGCTGCGCAAGCAACACATATAACAATTTCACGCCACCAACGGCCGCCACCGTGATTGCCGCAATTGCCAGGACATCTCCCGGCAACACGCTTTGCATGTCGACAAATAGCGGCAATAAACTGGCGTAGAAAACCACCGCTTTCACATCTGCAAGTGTCACCACCAAGCCCGCGATAGCGCTAGTACAAAGCGAGCCGGGCACCGCCGGTAAGGCCTGAGAGCGACCGGCGCGGGATGATAGCAACAAGCGTAAGCCCACACTCAGTAGAAGCAGCGCTGCGGCCACCTTAACCACGATAAACACCGCGCCCATAGCCTGAGCCAGCGCGGCAACACCGCCAATCGCGAGGCCGACAAACAGCAGGTCGCCAATAACAATACCCAGCGCTGCGGCAAGACCGTGGCGCCGACCACCGCGCAAACTGCAGGCGACTACCAGCAACACACTACTACTTGGTAGCGCTGCCAGCGCCATCATTGCCAGCGCCAAGCCCAGCATCGCTGCAACGCTCATGGCTGCACCTGCGCACAACGGCGCTCCGCGTCGTTAATAAAGTCGATGGCCAAAGACTCAAAGCGCGCTTTGCACTCAATCATCGCCCAGTGACCGCAGTTGGGGAAAACATGCAACTCGGCATTGGGGATCATCCGCATAGGCAACAGGCTGATATCCAGCGGACTCACGCGGTCATCCCGCCCCCAGGTAATTAGCGTCGGCGCCTGAATGCTGGGCAAATGCGCGACCACCTGCACGGCGTTTTCTCCCCGCCGGTGATCGGCAATTGCAGCGATCGCCGACCGAGAATACAGCGCCCGAGTGGTCGCCAGGGTGACGGGCTCAGTTGCCGCCGCGTATCGCGCCTCGAGCAGTTCGTCAGTAATAATTGACTGATCGTAAACCATGGACGCCAACCAACGTCGTAAATTTTCGCGGCTGGGTTGCTCGGTAAAGGCCGTTAGCAAGTTCAGCCCCTCCCCAGGAAAAGCGCTGAACAGATTCAAGCCAATTCCGCCGATAGTCATAAAGCTGGCGACCCGCTCGGGATACTGCGCCGCAATATACGAACCGACGATGCCACCCAAGGAGTTACCAATAATATGTACGCGGGAAACGTCCAGGGTATCGAGCAGCTCAACACAGGCGGCCACGCAGCTTTGTACCGGGTCTCCGTCTCGCGCATCGCTGCCGCCGTAGCCGGGCAAGTCAGGCATAATGCAGCGAAAATGCTCGGCAAATACCGGCAAATTATCGCGATAATTCGCCCAGGCATTCACCCCTGGGCCAGAACCGTGTATCAGCATCACACAGGGACCATTGCCCGCGTCGTAATACTGAATACCACCGCCGGGTAACGCGGCATGTTGCGGGGCTTGATCGATTTTAGACATGACTTCTTCCTTGATACGTTAAACGCCAGCGGCCTCGCACTGCTGCTTTAAGGCCGCTAGGTATTGCTGGTACACCTCGCTGTGGGCGCGACTGCCCTGAAGAACAAAGCCGAGTCGAGCGAACCAGCTCAGGGCCTCCACCCGGCAGTGATAACTGGCCAATGTTTCCTGCCCGTGCTGCTCGAAACACCATACCCCGGTACCACGCAAGTCTCCATCGATATACCGCTCCTCAATGCGCTCGCCGTCCACGATACGCTCTATACGGCGTGTAAAGCGGCTCAGCACCAATGGCGGGCGACCATAGCGGTGCTGCACAAGCGCACCCTCCTTGATATCGCCACCGCCCTCCACACTGCATGAATACGGCGGGAACCAGTTGGCGATTGCCGGATAATTCGCCACCGTAGCGAACACCCGTTGAGCAGGTGCGCGAATGCGTATGCTATCGACAACATCAATATTTAAGCGATCTTTCAAACTGCGCATGTTTGTCTCTCCTTTCCTTGGCATGTTTTGCTTGGCGCTGATTCCATGAGCGGTGAATAGCGGCCCCAATTGGGGCCGCGATGTTAGTCATAGCGCAATTGGTACTCGCGGTAGCGCAGGCGCTCTTCATTGATCTCCGCCAGCGGCTGATAAAACTGTGCGTACCAGGTTCTCAGTTTGTGGATCGGGCCATCGCCATCGCAGAGAATGGGGTTGTCGATGCGCGTTTTGTTGTGCCATATCGCCACATCTTCAGCAAAGGCCTCAAAAGCCTTCTCCGCATACATTTTGCACAGCTCAGCATTTTGCGCCTCGTTCAAATGGGGCAGGCGCTTCACCATCACCGCGTAGCGAATATCAAAGCACTCGCGCGCCACCGGCAAGTGACTGAGCAGCAGGTAGCTTTCAACGGTGTGGCCGTCGTAGCTGCCGCGCATATACGTTGTTTGGTAGGCCGGGCCGTAGTATTTGGCATAGCTATACAGCTCGCTCTCCGCCGACAGGCGCTCGCTGTGGCCGCGCATTTCCTGCACAAAGGTGTGGCCATCCATAATGTTGCGAAAGCTACGTACATTTGCACCATGCACGGGGCCAAAGTGCGCCGCATCGGCCATATTGTCGATCAGCTCGCGGCAATTGGCGTGTATGCGGTACTCCCGCATCTGCCAACGGCTCCACTGGCGCGTATCGCACTCCCCCATAATTGGCGGCTCCTGCATCGCCAGCGGCGGGTTGCCATCGGGGTCGTACCAACAGAGCAACAAGCGGTTGCGGGCTAGGGCCGGCAGACGCTGGCCATTGAGACTCGCGTCAATCTGGGAGCCGCGACAGCGCACGACGACCTTGCCGCCAAAACCGTCGATGTTTTGCGGGCTGTCCGCAGGCGGGCGAAAGTCGTCGAGTAATCCAAGGCAAAACCACCCCCTCGGGTAGCGGTCGGGTATGTCCTCCGCCTGAATTTGGTAGGGAGGAAAAGGCGAGGTTTGTTGTGACATGACGTGACTCCATTCAATGATTATTGTGGTGCTCGTGGGCACGCATCGAATCTAGTCAGCTTTGTAAAGCCCGCCCCTCGTCCCAGTAGGTGAGAATCCTGGCAACTCATCTATGCGGATTACGCCATTCAGATGAGTCGCCTAGCTGTGGCCACCCCACTCGCACTCAATTTTACGAATTGACATAACCGTGTCAGCCGCGCACACTTCTGACTGCTGCTCGCAGTTCAGGCGGCGACTCGTACAAGCACAGCCAGTGGCTGCCCCTGCTACAACGTGACATCGCCCGCCTCGCTAGCACCCGAACAATACTAACAATACGGACATTTGCCATGACGTTACGCACGCTGCTTTTCCCGTCGAGGAAGTCGCTCGGCTTACTCTTGCTCACCCTCATGCTCGCCGCCTGTGGTGGCTCGAGCAGCAACTCTTCTAGCAGTCACTCAGGAGGCAGCACTGACAGCGACCGCGACGGCATTGCCGACACCCGAGATCAGTGCCCCGCCACGCCCAGTAGCGAAATCGCCAACAGCGACGGCTGTTCTGCCTCGCAGTTGGATGACGACGGCGACGGCGTGAGCAACCAATCTGACAGTTGCCCGGCAACCCCAAGCAACACCGATGTCGATGCTCAGGGCTGCGCGATTACGGTTGAAGATGCTGACGGCGACGGCGTTGCAGATGCCAACGACAGCTGCCCAGCCACGCCGGCGGGAGAAAGCGTCGATACCAATGGCTGTTCCGCCTCACAGCTGGATGACGACAATGACGGCGTTAACAACAACAGCGACAACTGCCCAAATACGGCGGCAGGTGCCACGGTGGATGCCAATGGCTGCAGTAATAGTCAAAACGGCGACAACGATGGCGACGGCGTTGGCAATGCCCAGGATCTGTGCCCGCTGACACCGGCAGGTGTCAGCGTTGACCAAAATGGCTGCTCCGACGCACAGCGCGACGACGATGGCGACGGTGTTAGCAATGGTCAAGACAACTGCCCGGCCACCCCGACAACGGAAACCGCCAATGTTCAGGGCTGCTCGCCCTCACAACTGGACGACGATAACGATGGCGTCAATAACGACGACGACATCTGCCCCAATACCACTGCGGGCGCAACCGTCGACAGCGAGGGCTGCAGTAATGTGCAAAAAGATGACAACGACGGCGACGGAGTGCTCAATGGCAATGACCAGTGCCCCAACACCCCGCCAGGCACCGCTGTTGAAGCCGATGGCTGCCCGCCAGCGACCATTACCGACGGCACCTCCTACGATGTAAACCTTGCATCAAATGTCGATGGCGAAAATATTGCGTTCACCCTGCACGAACCCACGTCGCTGTCTTCAGAGGAGAGCTATCCGCTTATTTTGCACAGCCATGGCTACTCTGGCAGCCGTCAGTCAAGCCGCCCCACCGGTGGCTTGCTGAAAGCCTTACTCGACGAAGGCTTTTACGTACTGAGCCTGGATGAACGTGGCCACGGTGACTCCGGTGGCACCATCCGCATTTTGGACCCCGACCTGGAAGGCAAAGACTGGCTACAAGTGCTGGACTGGGCCGAAGAGAATTTGAGTCAGCTTGCCTATGCGGATAATGGCCCGACTCCCGCTACCGAGAAAGACAATCCGCTGATCGGCGCCGTGGGTGGCTCCTACGGTGGCGGTTATCAGTTGATGATCTACGCGATTGACCCAGAACACCGCCTGGACGCGATCGCCCCGGACATTACCTGGAACGACCTGCGCTATTCCCTGTACCCAAACGATGTGTTTAAAACGTTTTGGGCAAGCGTACTGTCGGCTGGCGGCAACCTGGCTGGCAATCAAGACCAGGAAGTCAACGAAGGCCTTGCCACCGGCTTGGCAGCAAACACCCTGGCCGACGATAAACTGGCGCTACTCTACCGCCACAGCCCGGCCTCACACTGCGCCGATGAGAACGACACAACAGCCGACGGCAGCTTGCGGTCTATTGATGCGTTCATTACCCAGTCCCACATGGATACCCTGTTTAACTTTAATGATGCCTACCGAAACTACCGCTGTTTGAGTGATCAGGGCGGCGATGTGCGTTTGTTCACCAAAGCCGCCGGCCACGGCATCGACAGTGGCGACGGTCAGAGTGTCTGCGGACGCTTAAACACCACCGACACAACCGTGAGCTGGTTTCAGGAAAAGCTACAGTTTGTGCAAGGCGCGGCCGATGAGATTCCAGAGGTTTGCTTCAACTTAGGCAGTGAAGGTAATGATGGCATCGTACTCAACGATGTGCCCTACGGCGGCGACAACTTTGCCTTTAGCAGCCCGCTCCCGATCATTGCCCACGAAGCCAACCTGCTACCGACTGAGATCGAACTCTACACCGCCCAGGCCGACAATGAGGTAATCGCCGGCGTACCGACAATCAGCTTGAGCATGAGCATTGCCGACCAGCAAGCAGATGCCCCGCTGCTTGAGCCCATTGTGTTTGTCGGACTGGCGATCAGAGAATCCGGCAGCAACCCGCTTCAGCCACCCACGCCGCTAATGAATCAGGTAACACCTTTCAGGGGCTTCGGCGATCACAATGTCGACTTGGTCGGGGTGATGAGCCGCATGCAAAACGGCGACAAGCTGGTGCTGATGGTCTATGGCTCCTACCCCAGCCAGTACGCCACCTCAGCGTCTCCCCTACCCATTCCTGTGCAAATTAGCGGCTCGGTAGCGGTTCCACTGCTGGCACCGCAACAAACGGCGCCCTAAGCCGCTTGCCCACCAGCACCGCTGGTGGGCACTTTTTTCTATATCAGCTGTTGTTACCCGCCTCTCAAGACCATATTAAGCCGCCTTGCTTGATGCCACTAACGAGCGACATCAGCCAATAAAAAAGGCCGGCAGAGCCGACCTTCATACGGGAAAAACAAGATGGTGTTCACCTAACCGAAGGCGATTAGCCTCCCCAGTTGTAGATCAAATCCAGACCGTAGCTGCGCGGCTCACCAAACATTACTGAGCGCCCCGCCTGCGGTAAATTGTGAACGTTGTTAACACTGTATTCCTCGTCGAGCACATTTTTGCTCCACACTGCTACATCCAACACGCCGTCAAATACCGGCAACTGATACCAACCCAAGCGCGCATTCAACACGGCAAAGTCGTCCTGACGGTCCGCCTGGAAAGTCGCGAACTCCTTGCGCCCGCCGCCATTGCGTTCATCAGTAAATGAGTAGGTGGCATTGAAGGCAATATTGCCCTTGTCCAAGCTGTTCCACAGCGTCCAATCAAGCATCGCCGTGTAAGCGTGTCGCGGCGCCGAATCAAACACGAAGCCATCGTCGACATCGCCAGATAGCGGATTGCGGCTGGGCGTAATTTCCGCATCGAGGTAGGCGTAGTTCAGCACCAACATCAGGTTTTCAGACGCCAGCCAAGTGGTATCCATCTCAAAACCTTTGAGTGTGGACTCACCGGCATTGGCTACGGTGGTGTCGCTGGTGGTATTGGGCACACTGAAATTAAGCTGTTGATCGACAAAATCCTGCTGGAAAATATCGGCGTTCACCTGTAAGCGATTGCTAAATAAACGCGACTTCAGTCCCAGCTCGTAGGCGGTCACCTTCTCTTCATCAAAGCCGTCGATATAACGCTGAGCGCCCTCTTCGGTAACCTGCTCGCGGGTATTGAAACCACCGCTTTTGTAGGCTTCATTGACCTTGAAATAGAGGTTGATATCGTCGCTCAGCTCATACTCAGCAATGAAGCTAAAGGAGTCGTCTTTAAAGTCTTTATCGCCGCGCACATCATAAAAGACATCAGACAACTGGGTGGCAATGTCGTTGTTGTCGCGGTCGGTGTTATCCAAATCGCCCGGCACCACCACAAAACTGATCTGGCGGCGCAGCGCGGCAGACTTTCGGTTGTCTTCGGAATGGCGCGCACCAAAGGTCAGGCTTAGGCGGTCGTCCAGCACCGGTGGTTGCCAGGTAAACTGCGCAAACATTGCCATGGCGGTGTTTTCAATATCAAAACGCGCCTCGGTGAGCACCTCAATACGGTTGCCGGTGTTGTTGCCATCGGCAGTGCTGCCCAAAGGAGCAGACAGCAGGTGCCCTACCTTGCCCGCGCCCTGGGTAGCCGTTTCTTCAAAGTAATAGAGCCCGGTGATGTAAGACAGACGCCCTGCAAACGCACTGCCGGATAACTGCAATTCGTGAGAGAACTGATCCTGATCGATCAATGGATGAACCGCTCCGTACTGCTCACTGCGACCAACACAGGGACTACACACAGCCGAATCACCAGGTATTGCCGCCACGGGAAAACTGAACACCGGGCTATTATCTAGGCGGTAGCCATCGCTGCGCGCGCCAGTTGCCAATATGGTTGGCGTGTTGTCGTAGAGCTCGCGCTGGGCATAGATGTATTTCGCCGCCAGTGTTTCGCTAATCTGCCAGTCGACCGACAGTTGATGGCCGGAAATTTCGCTATCGGCCTCTTCCATAGGGATAGCCGAGTGTATTCGGTCGGGGCGGTTGCCCGAGGTATTAAAGTTGTAAAACTGCCGCGCCCCCGAGTTAATTAAATTAGTGAAGGCGATGCCCTGATTGACCTCTGGATTGGGAATGGGGTCGGAAGGCCGGATATGGGAGTAGGCCATATTGGTGTTCGTCACCTCAGCCAGGTCATAGGCGTAATCGATATGGACGCTATCTGAAACATCCCAGGCGAAATCAATGCGGTAACCCATCGTATCGGAATCACCAAAGTCACCACCTGCGCCGGTGTTTTCAATATAGCCGTCTACCTGCTTGGTGAAGTAGGCAAACTTGGCCGCAGCGCCCTGCCAGAGCGGCGTATTCAGCATGGTTTTACTACTGAAGAGATTGCGGTCGCCAAGGGTAAATGCCTGCTTGAACTGCGCCGCATCGACATTGGGGCGGCGAGTAATCAGATTAACGGCGCCGCCGGTGGAATTGCGGCCATATAGCGTGCCCTGCGGCCCGCGCAAAACCTCAATGCGGGTCAGGTCGGCAAGATCGGTCGCCAGTGCTGCCGAACGCGCAATATAGGCGCCGTCGACATACACGCCTACTGGCGGATCCTGGGTGATCTGGGCATCGATCAGGCCAATACCGCGAATATAGATACGCAGAGTGGTGGTATTGATCGGAAACGGCTGGATGGTCATTGCCGGCACGTTGTTGGCAAGATCGCCCACGCCGCCAATGCCTTCGCGCTCCAGTGCCTCTTCACCAAAGGCATCCAGCGCGATTGGCGTGTCCTGCAAACTCTCCGCTTTTTTCTGCGCGGTCACCACCACTTCTTCCAAGGCTGGCTGCGCACCCGCTGAACCTGCCACCCCGAGCGAGGCAATAAGCAGGCCACTGGCCCACCGCCGACAACTGCACTTCATCATCGCATCACTTCCTACGTTTTCATTATTGTTATGCCGTTAAGGCAAGTGTCTTAATCATAGCGCAGACTCTCGCACTACGACACATCATAATGAATAAGATTAGTAGGCATTTGCGGCCACGCGATACAAAAACGCCGCGGGCTTTTCAGCACGCGGCGCCGGCGGCCAATATAGGCGTTACGACTGGGGGCGGTCCCACTTGGGCGGCAGCACCAACTGTTTGATCCCGTCTTTTACCGTATCGGCAGCGAATACGTCCCGCCACATATCGTTAAACTCGTGGAAGTTGAGCGTGATGATATTGTGAGAGTGGATCTGGTCGACAATGCCATATTCAACCGGGTTATCGTCCTGCTCTTCGGTGTACGTGCCGAACATACGGTCAAAAATAATCAGCACACCGCCGTAGTTGCGATCGATATATTCGGGGTTGCGGCCGTGATGAACGCGGTGGGCGCTGGGCGTGTTAAACCAAAACTCCAGCCAGGGGTGCAGTTTGCCAATCGCCTCGGTGTGAATGAAATACTGGTAAAACAAGTTCACCGCGTACAGGGTAAACACAACGCCTGGGTGCACACCTAACAGCACCATCGGCATGAAGAACAACCACCAGCCAGTCACTGAGTACAGCAGGCTTTGGCGCATTGCCGTCGTCATATTCATGGTTTCGCTGGAGTGATGGACAACATGCGCACTCCAAAACCAGCGAATGCGATGGCTGGCGCGGTGGAACCAGTAGTAACAAAACTCCATCAGCACGAACAAGGGCATAACCGTCCACGCATTCACCGGAATATCAAATACGCGGAACTGATAGATCCAATTAATCACTGCCCCCGTGATGGCGATGTGCAGCAGCAACTCAAAAACCTGGTAGCTTCCACCCAAACCGAGATTGGTGAGAATCTCCCGCCACTCAAACTGCGACCACATTCGGTGGCCAGGCCCTTTGGCCTTGCGCACATAGAGCTCGACGATAAATGCCACAATAAAGATTGGCGTTGCCGCCATCAATACAACTTGCTTCCAATCTACATGGGCGCCGAAAATTGCCTGAACCTGGCTGATTACATCATTCAACATAGGGACTCCGTTTTTTGTCGCTATTATTCCCGCTGCCGAGGCATTATGATTGACGCCACACGACATGTATTTGACCATTTCGGACATGTTAAGGTGCCGCAATGCCCCAGACTCGACTTCAAAACGCCGTGGTGCCCCACACCTACGTTCAATTGCTCTACGAGCATTTGGCCGAACACCAGATTGATGCGCAGCAGCTACTCGGTGAACCCGCGCCGCAGGGCATGGGCCGCTTTCCGGTATTGCGCTGGCGCGACTACCTGCAGCGCGCGTCAGCTGCTCTCGATGACCCGCTGCTAGGCCTGCACCTGGGACAACGCATTACCCCCCGTCACCTGGGAATTCTCGGCTATGTACTGCTGGCCTGTGGCAGTGTTGCCGGCGCGCTGCAACGCCTGGAGCGCTACCACCAATTGATCTACGACGTGAATCCCATGCAGCGCGTGGACTGCGGTGACTACATTGACTTGTGTTGGAGTGCCGAGAATGGCAGGCCCGGCGCCCTGGTCGACGAGACTGCCATTGCGGCCCTGCTGCAGTTTTGCCGGGACATCACCAATCAGCCAGGCGCCGCGCCGCTAAAGGTCGAGTTTATTAACCCCGCCCCCGCAAATGTGCAGCCATACCAGCAATGGTTTGCCTGCCCGGTGAGTTTCGGCCACAACCAAACGCGGGTGAGTATCTCGCTAGACCTGCTCAGTACCCCGCTGCGCACCGCCGACCCTGCTCTGATCGAGGTGCTGGAGGGCCAGGCGCGGAAACTCTTAAATAGCCTTGAAGCACCGCAGGGCCAGGAGCTGGCAAATATCGTCAGGCAGCGTTTGGTCAGCCAACTGCGCCAGGGGCCACCCAGCGCCGAACGCATCGCCGACACCCTGCATGTCTCGGTGCGCCACCTCCACCGAAAACTTGCCGCAGAAGGCTGCAACTTTCGACAGCTTCTTCAACAGACCCGCCAGCAACTGGCCGAAGATTATCTGGCCGATCCACGGCTGCAACTCGGTGAAGTGGCGGCGCTACTGGGATTTTCAGAGCAGAGTGCCTTTAGTCGCGCCTTTAAAATCTGGACGCAGCTCACGCCGGCGCAATACCGCCACCAGCAGCATGATCGCTAAGGCTTGCTCAGCAGGAAGCGCGGCAGCGACAGACCAAAAAACACGCCTGTTAGGCGCAGTACAAGTATGGTGGCCATGGCCAAAAACAGGGCAACGCTGCCCGCAACGCCTAGCCCCTGCAAAACAAGGAACAGCGCGCCACCCGCGATCGCCGCGGTTGCGTAGATTTCCCGCTGAAATATTAGCGGGATTTCATTGCATAACACGTCGCGAAGAATACCGCCGGCAACCCCTGTCATCAGGCCCATCAACAAGGCGATATCAGCGCTGTGACCCAGTGACTGCGCTTTTTGCAAGCCTGCCAAGGTGAAGAAGGCCAGCCCGATCGCATCGCACACCTCCAGCGTGCGCAGCGGTAGCCTCACAAATCTCGCCAGCACAAAAACCACCATCGCCGCGCTAATGCCCACATAGAGATAGGCGGGGTTAGCCACCCATATCACAGGGTGCGCGCCGAGGATCACATCGCGCAGCGTGCCGCCGCCCAGGCAGGCGATCAGGGCCACAACCAGTACGCCGAATATATCCAGCTGCTTGTGGCCGGCGGTCAGCGCACCCGACATCGCAAACACCGCGATACCAAAAAAATCGAGAAACACGATTACTGAAGACATTTATCCTCCGCGGCAAGATTGCCCTGCACCGCTACCCTGTGCCCTTACACCACACCCTGCTCAATCATCGCATCAGCGACGCGGCGAAAGCCCGCAATATTTGCACCCACAACCAAGTTCTCCGGCTCGCCAAATTCCTTCGCTGCCGCACTACAGCGGGCATAAATATCCGCCATCACTCGCTGCAGTCGCTCGTCCACTTGTTCAAAAGTCCAGCGACGCATGCTGGCATTCTGGCTCATCTCAAACTGACTGACGCTCACGCCACCGGCATTGGCAGCTTTACCCGGGCCGTAGAGGATTTCCTCTCGCATCAATAACTCCGCCGCCGCGGGCTCGCAAGGCATATTGGCCCCCTCGCAGACGCACAGGCAACCGTTAGCCAATAGCGCCTGGGCATCGGCCGCCGTCAATTCGTTCTGCGTTGCACAGGGAAAGGCGACCTCGCCCTCCATTCGCCATACCGCGTGACCGTCTTCGGGGTAATCATCAATCGGCGTGAATTCGGCTTTGGGAAACTCGTGCAGGTAGGCCTCAAGGGACTCCCGCCGCTCCAATTTGATCTGTTTCAAAATTTCCACATCGATGCCGTGAGCGTCGTACAAAGTGCCCGTGGAATCGGAGCAGCTCACTGGACGGGCGCCAATCTGGCGGAGTTTTTCAATGGTGTGAATCGCCACGTTGCCCGCACCGGAAACTAAACAGGTTTTCCCTTCCAGGCTCTCGTCGTGGGCCTTCATCATCGTTTGCGCAAAATACACACAGCCATAACCGGTGGCCTCGCGCCGTCCCAACGAGCCTCCCCACAGGGTCCCCTTGCCAGTAAGCACACCCTCGTAGCGACCTGTCAGCCGCTTGTACTGACCAAACATATAGCCAATTTCACGCGCACCAACGCCAATATCCCCCGCGGGAACGTCGGTGTGAGGGCCGATATGGCGGTATAACTCCGTCATAAACGACTGGCAAAATCGCATGATCTCGCGATCCGAGCGGCCCTTGGGGTTAAAATTCGCGCCCCCTTTGCCCCCGCCAATTTCCAGGCCCGTCAGGGCATTTTTAAATATCTGCTCAAAGCCGAGGAATTTGATAATCCCTGCATTGACCGACGGGTGAAAGCGCAAGCCGCCTTTGTAGGGCCCCAGCGCCGAGTTGAATTCAATGCGATACCCCTTGTTTACCTGCACGCAGCCAGCGTCGTCGACCCAGGGCACCCGGAACATAATTTGTCTTTCTGGCTCGACCATCCGCTCGATAATGCTGTGTTCAGTGTAGCGACGCTCCTTCTCCAACAACGGCTCCAGCGACTCCAACACCTCCTCGACGGCCTGGTAGAACTCCGACTGTGCTGGACTACTGCTCATCAGTCCGTTGATGGTGTTTTCAATTACTGTCATAGCATCCTCGCCGCTTTTCATTACAACGCCCCATAACAGGGCAAAACGTCTGCAAGCTTACACCTTCGCCCCCGCCGTCGCGACCTGAAAAACGCGATGCTTTAGTGGCGGCGCGGCAAGGTAAGCCGCTTTCATCCACGCAACCTTGTGCTAGGGTTGTAGTCAAAGCCATTAGGCCTGCACTGGCGTTATCACACGATTGAGGGGCGGTTATGAAAAGTAGGGAATCATGGCTCTCTGAGCTGACTTGTTCAGGAAAACACTTCCGCTATTACGACCTGAAAAAACTCGATTCACCCGGCGTTGAGCGATTGCCCAAGTCGCTTAAAATTTTGCTGGAAAATCAGTTGCGTCACTTCGACGGCGCGCAGGTCGATGAACACATCATCGACACCCTGTGCCAATGGGCGGATAAGGCCAGCGGCGGTGCCGATGTCAACTTCTCGCCGGCACGTGTACTGATGCAGGACTTCACTGGGGTGCCTGCCATTGTCGATCTGGCGGCCATGCGCGATGCCGTCGCCCAGCGCGGTGGCGACGTGTCAGTAATCAACCCGCAAATCCCCGTGGACTTAGTTATCGACCACTCGGTGACCGTCGACCAATTCGGCTCCGCCCAGGCCTTTCAGGAAAACGTTAGCAAGGAAATGCAGCGCAACGTCGAGCGCTACCGGTTTTTAAAGTGGGGGCAGTCCGCCTTTGAAAACTTCAATGTTGTGCCACCGGGCACAGGTATTTGCCATCAGGTTAATCTCGAATACTTAGCGCAGGTGGTATTTCAAGGGCAGGATGACGACGGCCCTCTCGCCTACCCCGACACCGTCTTGGGCACCGACAGCCACACCCCGATGGTCAATGGCCTGGGGGTATTGGGCTGGGGAGTTGGCGGCATAGAAGCCGAAGCGGCGCTGCTGGGCCAGCCCTATTCCATGCTGGTTCCAGATGTTGTCGGTTTTGAAATGCGCGGCGCCCTTCGCGAGGGAGTTACCGCCACCGACCTGGTGCTGACCGTGGTTGAGCTACTGCGCAAACAGGGCGTTGTTGGCAAGTTTGTGGAATTTTTCGGCGACGGCCTCGGCGAGCTGAGCGTTGCCGACCGGGCGACCATCGCCAATATGGCACCCGAGTACGGCGCCACTTGTGGTTACTTTCCCGTCGACGACGCCACTCTGGCCTACATGAAGCTCTCCGGCCGCAGCGCCGACACTATTGCGCTGACAGAGGCCTATTGCAAAGCGCAGGGGCTGTGGCGCTCCGCTGGCGACAAGCCGGTATTTACCACCACATTGAGCCTCGACCTGAGCGCTGTTGAACCCAGCCTGGCTGGCCCCAGTCGGCCACAGGACCGCGTCGCACTGCCTCAATTAGGCCAAGCAATGCGCGACTATATTGAATTGCAGGGGCGCGACCTCGATCAGCAGACACCCATCCCGGACATGAACCAACCCCTGCAGCACGGCGATGTTGTGTTGGCGGCGATTACCAGCTGCACCAACACGTCCAACCCTGACGTGATGATCGCCGCCGGGCTGCTGGCACGCAAAGCCCGCGAGCGTGGTCTTCGTGTTAAACCCTGGGTGAAAACCTCCCTGGCCCCCGGCTCCAAAGTTGTCAGCCAGTATCTGGCCGATAGCGGCCTGCAGGACGATTTGGATTCACTGGGCTTTGATATCGTTGGCTACGGCTGCACCACCTGTATCGGCAATTCCGGTCCGCTGCCGGAGCCTGTTGCCAAAGCCATCGACGACGGCGATATGCTGGTGTCGGCGGTGCTCTCCGGCAACCGAAACTTTGAGGGCCGCATTCACCCGCAAATTAAAGCGAGCTGGCTGGCTTCACCGCCGCTGGTCGTCGCCTTCGCGCTGGCCGGTACCAGTTTGATTGACCTGCAAAACGACCCCATCGCGCACGACAGCAAGGAACAACCGGTGTTTCTGCGAGACCTGTGGCCGACCACCGCAGAAATCCATGAGGTGCGCAAAATCGTCAGCGGTGGCATGTATCGAGAGGCCTACGACGACGTTTTTAAAGGCACCGAGGAATGGCGCCAGCTCGACGCCCCCACCGGGCAGACGTACCACTGGCAAGATGACTCCAGTTATATTCGCCTGCCCGGCTTCTTTAGCGATATCGCCGCCCCCAAGCAACAGCTCGATGCCTTGCGCAACGGCAGAATACTTGGCGTATTTGGCGACAGCATCACCACCGACCATATTTCGCCAGCGGGTAAAATCGCCGACGACAGTCCCGCCGGCCACTATCTACAAAGCCTGGGTATCGAGCCTGCTGACTTTAACTCCTATGGCTCGCGGCGGGGCAACCACGAAGTGATGCTACGGGGCACCTTCGCCAATACCCGGCTGAACAATCGCATGGTCGAGAAAGAAGGCGGCTTTACACTGGCCCCCAATGGTGAGGATGTCACCACCATTTTCGCAGCGGCAGAAAAGTACCGCGCGACCAACACGCCACTGGTTATTATCGCCGGCAAACAATACGGCACGGGCTCTAGCCGGGACTGGGCTGCCAAAGGCACATTGCTGCTGGGCGTTCGCGCCGTGATTGCGGAGAGCTTTGAGCGCATTCACCGCTCCAATCTGATTGGTATGGGTGTTTTACCACTTGAACTGGACGGTGAAGTTTCCTTGACCATGCTTGATCTCAATGGCTTGGAAGAGGTTGACTTGATTCCCTGCGACGCTGAATTAACGCCCAAGCAAGCCGTGCGAGTTATTCTGTCGCGGGCCGACGGCAGTCGTCATGAAGTGCTTGCCCACAGCCGGATCGACACCCTGCAAGAGGCCGAATACTTCCGCTGCGGCGGCATTTTGCAGTACGTTTTGAGACAGCTACAAAAATAATGCGATTCGCGAACAACAGGTGATTGACCCTTGCTTTGCCAGTGGCATACTCAGCATATCCACAAGGAGCACCTTGAATGAAAGTACATTTAGAACTGGAGATCGAACCCGAAGAGCTGCGGCGCTTAGTCGGCCTGCCCGATATGCAGCCTATTTGGGACTCTGTGCAAAAACGCATCACCGAAGGCGATACGGAGATGGTGCAGCAAATCGCCAAAACGGCTTTCACCGAGGGCATGAAAACGCTGGATATGACCACTCGCCTGTTGAAAACAGTGAGCGGCCTGGCAACCAAGCGCGACTCGGAGAGCAAAACCCAAACCAAGGCCAAGCCATCCGCCCGTAAAACGCCTGCGAAGCGCCGTGCGTCCAGCGCGAAAACCAGTGAATAGCTTCCACCTTCCCGTACGCTAGCGAGATCATAGAATGGCAAAATCGGCTTCACGAGGCGGCGAAAAGCTCACCGCCTCGGGCAAACGGCTGCATGTAAGAACCGCCCAACGCGGCGATATTCCGGGCATCGTCAATTTGTCCCGTCGGGTGTATCAGGGCACCGGCATCGACCCCTACTCACCGGCGGAACTGCGCGGTCAGCTCAGCCACTTCCCGGAGGGGAAGTTTGTGGTCACCCTCGACGAAGACATCGTCGGCTACTGCGCGACGTTTCGCGTTAGCGGCAAAGTATGCCTGCAGCCCCACACATGGGAGTCGATAACGGCCAATGGCTACGGCACCCGGCACGACCCCAATGGCGAATGGCTGTATGGCATGGAGGTGTGTGTCGACAAAAGTGTGCGCGGTTATCGCATTGGCCAACGGCTCTACAATGCCCGTAAAAAACTCTGCGAGTCGCTGTCGCTGAAGGGCATTGTTTTTGTCGGCCGCCTGCCAGGGCTGGCCAAGCGTTTGCGCCGTTTCGGCAGTGCCGAAGCCTACCTTGACGCTGTAATGCAAAAACAGGTGCGCGACCCGGTACTGTCATTCCAGATTGGCAACGGTTTTGAGGTTTTGGGTGTGGTTGAAAACTACCTCAGCGCCGACCGGGACTCGCTGGGCTTCGGCGCCCACCTGGTATGGCACAACCCGAAGATCGCCAGAGACGCCTATATCACCCAAACCAGCGAATTTGGTGGCAGGCAAGCGGATACTGTGCGCGTTGGCACAGTGCAATACATGCAGCGCAAAGTGCAGTCGTTCGCGGAATTCATGTCCTTCGTGGAATACTTCGTCGATGTCGTCGCCGACTACAAAGCGGATTTTGTGGTCTTCCCTGAGCTGATTACCCTCCAGCTCCTTTCGATTGAAGACCAAGAGCTCAGCCCAGCGGAATCCATTGAAGCCCTAACCAAATACACGCCGCGCTACTGCGAAGCCATGCAAGACCTCGCCGTGCGCTACAACATCAATATTATCGGCGGCTCCCACCCTACCCGCGTCGCCAATGGACGGGTGGAAAATATCTCCTATGTCTTTCATCGCGATGGCCGCATCGACGAGCAACCGAAAATCCACCCGACCCCCAACGAAGCGTATTGGTGGAATATTGAGGGCGGCAGCAGCCTGAATACTATCGACACCGACTGCGGCCCCATTGGCGTATTGATCTGCTACGACTCGGAATTCCCCGAATTATCACGCCACCTCGTGAACCAGGGCGCTCAGATCCTGTTCGTGCCGTTTTGCACAGACGAACGCCAAAGCTATATGCGCGTGCGCTACTGTTGTCAGGCACGGGCGGTGGAAAACCAAATCTATGTCGTGATGTCGGGCAATGTCGGCAACCTTCCCAACGTGGCGAATATGGACATTCAGTATGCACAGAGCTGCATTCTGACACCCTGCGATTTCTCCTTTGCCCGCGACGGTATTGCCGCTGACACCACGCCCAATGTCGAAACCGTTGCCATTGCAGACCTGCGACCAGAAAGCCTGCACGTCGCCCGCAATAGTGGCACTGTGCAGAATCTTCGCGACCGACGTCACGACCTGTACCAGGTAAAGTGGCGCGGCCAGTAGGCGTTTTAAATAAAGGAGAGGCGACGCTATGGCTACCATGCTAGCCCTTGTTGCGGCGATATTTATCTCGCTGTTTTTGCTTGTGCCACTAATTGAAAAATATGCGCCGCGAGCAAGCCCTGAGCAGCAACAGCGGATCAGCCGCTGGATACTGCCCCTGGTTGCCGTCGGTATCGTGGTGGCACTGATACAGCATCTGTTAAACGGATAACACCTCCGCTGGCTGCGGTCTGGATGACTGCAGCCGCTGCCAAAATTGCTCGTGGAAGTAAAATGCCACCGTGTTCACTGCTGGCTCAACCAAGGCTAACAGCCCACCGAGCAATACACTGCCGGTCAGTATATAAGCCACGGCAAAGGCCACGCTGAAATGCATCACGGCAAAGCTCAGAGTTTTTTTCATGGTATTTGCCCTCAATCCTCATTGCTGGCTTTCACCTTAACCGCGCACAAAAAATAGATAAATTCGATTATATCTATAAAATTGATAGTCAAAAATTATTCTTCTGATCACAACTGCGACACCACACCGTAAACACGCTTTTATCCAATACGGAATCACGCTCTAATGAGCCCTATTTTCAGCAATCTCAGTTGTGCTCTTCGGTGGACAGGACTCCTTATGGCATTTTTTTCAATAACCGGCTGCGCCATGCATCTTATCAATGCCCTGACGCCCGGCTCCGGTGCCACGCATATACCAGCGCTGTCCTATGGCGAGCACCCCCGACACAAGTTTGACCTGTATCGCCCCGAGCAGGGCAATAATCTTCCTGTGGTGGTTTTTATTCACGGCGGTTACTGGTCATCTGGCGAGCGCAGCGAGTATCGCTTTGTGGGCGAGACCCTGGCTCAGCGAGGCTATCTTGCCGTCATCATCAGTTACCGCTTATTCCCCGAAGTGCGTTTTCCCGCGTTTATTGAAGATGCCGCGAGCGCCGTGGCAGCCGTGCGCAAAATTGCAGCGCAGTACGGCGGCGACCCGAAGCAACTCTATGTCGGTGGTCACTCTGCCGGTGCACACAGTGCCCTGATGCTCGCCTTGGATGAACGTTACCTTCGTGCAGAAGGTGGCAGCCCAGCGTGGCTGAGTGGTGTCTTCGGGCTATCTGGCCCCTACGACTTCCTGCCACCGAAGGCAAAGAAGGTGGCGGCGATCTTCGGCCCACCAGAGCGTTACCCAGAGGGCAACACGGTGAACTTTGTCAGCGCCGATCACCCGCCAGCGCTGCTCATACACGGTCGCGACGACACGACGGTTAGTGTGCGCAATAGTCAGCGGCTGGTTGAATTACTGCAGTCAGCGGGAAGTTCTGCGGAGTTGTTTGTCAGCGACGGTGGCCATGTTGCGCCACTGCTGGCATTTAGTGGCCTGAAACGGCGGCGCAGCGACATGCTAGATGCTCTCGACAACTGGATATCGGCGCCGCGTCAAATAGACACCAACGAGGACATCCTGGCTGAAGCGCAATAAACGCCCGGTGCCTCTTATCCCAGCGCGGTCAGGGGGTGCTGCTGCCAGGGCGGCACAAAAAGCGCTTCAATTTCCTCGTCTGGCACCTCGGCGACGCTGCGGTAGCACCAGTGAGGGTCCTGGTCGCGGTCTTTGAAGCGCGCACGCACCCCTTCGGCAAACTCCGGGTCGCGAAGCCGGTTCGCTGCCAGGGTCATTTCCAGACGCAACACATCGGCAAGCCCCAAACCGCGACTGCGCTCAAACTGGCGAACAATTAGTTTATGGGCACTCGCGGCGCCTCGACGAAGGCCCGCGAGCGACTCCGACAGCCAGGCGTCGCGCGGCGCGGCGCCCGCTAAAGCGGACTCAAGGCTTGCCGGGCAGGATTCACGGCAATGCTGGTCTATCCATTGCCGGTGCGTTTTCAGCGGCGCGTGCTGCAAGCAAATACCCTGTTCCACTTCCCAGTCAGTGAGCGCATCGGTCAGCATCTCGTGATTCGCCGAGGAGTCGTCGCACCAGGGCAAGTGCAATAAACTGCGCAACAGGGTCGATTTTTCCGCCGATGCCCAGCAGTAGTCGGCAAGCCCGGCATACAGGGCATCCGCCGCACCCAGCTGCACGCCGGTCAGTGCCATATACAAACCGGTTTCACCGGGCATCTTCCCCAAATACCAGCCCGCGCCCGCGTTCGGCAGTAAACCAATACTCGCCTCGGGCACCGATAAGCGACTGTGCTCAGTGACAATGCGGTGGCTGGCACCCGCCATCAGGCCCAGGCCGGCCCCCATTACTCTGCCGTCACCCCAGCAAATTACTGGTTTGGGGAAAGTGTGAATCAAAAACGCGGAAATATAGCCACAGCATAGAAAGGCCTCCGCTTCGACGGCGGCGCCCCCCGGATTGGCCAGTGCCGACGCCAACATACGCTGAGCATCAGCACCGCCGCAAAAACCGCCGTCGCCAGCACCGTCGAGCAGTACTGCCACCGCCTCGGGGTCGTCGCGCAGGCCAAGAAGTGCCCGGTGCAAACGCTCGGCCATCTCCGGGGTAATGGCATTGCGCCGTGACGGCGCATTCAGCGTAAGCTGGGCCAAATAGCCACCCGCGGGTAGCGGATGGCGCTCCATGCAAATTGAAAAATCAACATTCATGCTGACAACTCCACCTGCGAGAACGCGAACCCCCAGTATCCCTCCTGACCGCATATCTCTCAAGCATAGCGGGCGCCGCTGAGCCAACTGCCTCGCGCTTTTTTGACAACAGCTCGTGTCTACATTGACCCAATTGTCATTTTTTATTGGTTGGCACGGCCAATTTGTCGCCGCAACGCTTTCGTTATGCTCCGCCACCTAGCTGAATTCCTCACTGGGAATTCCTCCGACAGCGAATAGACAACCACGAGGCAGCCATGACTACTTACAAGGCCCCGGTACGCGATATCGATTTTGTGATCAACGATGTGCTCGACTACCAAGCACACTATGCCCAGATCCCCGGCGGCGAAGAAGCCACCCCCGACATGATCGATGCCATCATTGGCGAAGCGGCAAAATTCTCTGAAGAAGTCCTTGCGCCTCTCAACCAAAGCGGCGACGAGCACGGCTGTGTATGGAAAGACGGCGAAGTCACCACTCCTCCCGGTTTCAAAGAAGCCTACGATATGTGGGTAGAGGGCGGCTGGCAGGGCTTGTCTC
>Ga0208468_1000021_pt1 | contig 73187 bp, 66 predicted proteins | sample DeeseametaMP0960_FD_184198 | JGI IMG/M metagenome (GOLD analysis project Ga0208468, IMG submission 184198) | Marine microbial communities from the Deep Indian Ocean - MP0960 (SPAdes) | ecosystem: Environmental > Aquatic > Marine > Oceanic | place: East of Madagascar, South Indian Ocean... | reverse complement strand
AATCAGTAAACACAGGCGGGAAGTCGGTTGCTGGTGGTTTTGGTCGATTACTATCAACCGATAACCCGCCTGTTTTTGCAACCTACCCACCTGAATTTACGAAGAACCTTTTTTTTCGCCCTCAAAAAGTCGCTGTGACCAATCTGTGACCATATCGTGACCAATCTGTGACCATCCGCCATTAATCGGCCCCTTCTGGTCAGTCGATTTTGACCTTTTAGCTATCGTTGGTCACAACATCAGGAATGTGTACCAATAGGTCACTGATCGCGCATTCTAAGAAATTACAAAGTTGATTAATGTTGTCCAACCCTGTGTTGCATGAGTAATCATTCGCAATTTTGGATAGGGTTGCTCTGTGAATACCGGTCGCTTTTGATACCTCGTTGAGCGTAATAACCCTCTTCTCCTGAAACTCCTTTTCAGCAAGCATTTCCTTAAACCGTATTCTAATCATTTTCGACCAATGTTGTTTAATTTCGACATTTGTCATTGCATGTCGACAGTTGTGGTGCTATAAAGTCGTTAAATGTCGATTAAAATCGACATCGGAAAGAAATTAACGACAACCACGGTGACTATACATGACATACACCTACCTGACTACAGAAGCACTCGCTGAGCGGATTCACTACGAACCCACCACCATTCGTAATTGCCTCAAGGACTCAGTCCTATTCGAGGGTATTCACTACATCCGCCCTTTCGGAGGCCGGAAGATTTTGTATCTGTGGGAAAACATCGAACGCGACATGCTCAGCGCTTCCGTTAGCGACGAACTCGCTATTCCAATGGCTAGTGGAGAGATCTGCCGTGGCTAAAATTAATGTCAGAAGTGAAACAGGTACTTTGTACTTCGATTTCCGAATTGACGGTCAACGCTGCCGTGAGCAAACCGCGCTCAAGGACACCAAAGCCAACCGAAAGCGTATGGAAAAAATGCTCGAGAAGATTGAGCAGGCGATTGTGCTGGGTACCTTTGAGTACGAAAAATTCTTTCCTGGACGCTCGCGAGCTGCTGGATTTAAGCGTGATGTTAGAAATCATTCTGGCTCTGTTCGAGATTCAGGTAGCCGGTCGCAGCTTGCCGCGCGATTGCCTGAAACCTTCATAAAAAATACACCTAAGTTTTCAGAGTTTGCCGAGGTTTGGTTTACCGAAAATGAAGCGGCATGGCGTGTAAATACCCAAAAGGCAGCACGTAGCCATCTCAATCGTCACCTGAGTTCGAAGTTTGGAAACCTCCAAGTTCATAGCATCCAAAAAAGCGACTTACTGGGTTTTCGAGCGGAGCTTTCTAAAGAAAAGACAGGGGAGGGTGAGCGTACCCTCACGGCGAAAACGGTCAATGAAATCATGGGTACCTTGCTGGCTATCCTCAAGGAAGCAGCGTTTCGCTATGAGTTTAAAAATCCTGGGGAAACGATCAAGCGTCTTAAGGTACAGAAAACCCACGTCGACCCCTTGTCTTTGGATGAAGTGACGCTTTTTCTGGAGTCCATCCGGCAGGATTACTACAACTACTTTCTTGTTCGCTTTTATACCGGGTTACGTAGTGGAGAAATCCACGGGCTGAAGTGGGAGAACGTGGATTTCGGCCGGCGTGAGATTTTGGTTCGTGAGTCAATCACCAATGGCCGAACCGAATACACCAAAAATGATGGCTCCCAGCGTGAAATCCATATGTCTCAGCCGGTGTTGGATGCTTTGAGTCGGCAAAAAGCCGCAACAGGGGAGGTGAGTGCCTATGTCTTCTGTACTTCAAACGCAAAACCCCTTGATACCAAAAATGTAAACGCGCGCATCTGGAAGCCAACTTTGCGATTGCTTGGCTTAAAGGAAAGGCGCCTCTATCAGACGCGACATACGGCGGCAACGTTGTGGCTTGCTTCTGGCGAGGCTCCTGAGTGGATCGCTCGTCAAATGGGCCATACCAACACCCAAATGCTGTTTCAAACCTACTCTCGCTATATCCCAAACCTGACCCGCCGGGACGGTTCAGCGTTTGAGCGTATGTTGGCTTCCCGATTTCCTGGCGCGCGCTCTGAGGCTGAAGAGAATAGTCAGGGTGAAGGCAAGAAGTTTCCAATCGATACAGAACTTGGAGGTAAGCATGGTTAAGAACACCCCTGATGTCATCAAAGGATTGCCGAACGGCTATATCCCGGTTTTTACCCTGGGTGAATTTCGTTTGATGAATACCGTCGTTCCCGCATACATGGCAAAGGCGTCTGATGACACTGTGTTTGTGCTGCAACGCAGGCTAGCCGACAAAGTCTTCGACAAATCTCTGATTGAATGGGGTATCCCCCTTGAGGAGGCTGCAGCGTTTAAAGCTAGGGCCCGCGCCATGGAGGCGATGCGCATTGTCAAAATCAGCCACCTACTGCGCTGCCTGGAAGCAACGAGTGATGAATTCCACAACTGGATGCTAACCCCTAGCGGGCATTTCAGCGACCATACCCCGTGGTCCGTTATTCAAGCTGGCGGTATCGAGCAGGTGTTTAAGCACCTCTATGTCTTCGTTCTCGATCCTTGCTCACCATTTTCTTCTTTTGCTAGTACCGATACCGGTGAGGAGAAGGACAATGCCTAACACCAAGCCAAATGCAAAACCCAATACAGTGATCTATATCGATATGGACGACACCCTGTGTGATTTCAAAGGGCGGTATCAGGAAGCCAAAGCCTTATCCCCTGAGGTGACGTATCCACAAAGCCAAACCGGGTTCTTCTTGAGCTTGAACCCCCTACCTCGGGCAGTGGCGGCCTTTCAGCACCTGAGTGCCTTGCCCAATGTCGAGGTCTATATCCTGACCGCGCCCTCGGTACGCAATCCCTTGAGCTACACCGAGAAGCGCCTGTGGGTCGAGAGCCATCTGGGGCTGGATGCCGCTTATCGCTTGATCCTCTGTCCGAATAAAGCGCTGCTGATCGGGGACTACCTGATCGATGACCGCACTGAAGGTAAAGGCCAGGAGCACTTTCAGGGGCAGCACATCCACTTTGGTTCCGCGCATTACCCTGATTGGACCTCAGTACTTTTTCATCCCGACTTCAACATCCTTTGCGACTAACCTGGAGATCTCCATCATGGTAAATATCGCACCGTTAACTATCGAATGTTTGGCAATGACCCTCTCAAGCCGTTACCACAGTCGTTATCACGATGGTCTGGTCATGCGTCTCGGTCAGGGTTGGGAAGCTAATAATGCAGAGGCCATTGCCGCCTGGTTGCAATCCAGTGTTCAAACAGAAAGTCGGAGCCCGGTTGATCTTGAGCAAGTACAAGCACACATGGCCGCCTTACTTCGCAACCAGTCCGAGCAGCTCTGGGAGAGTGTCAGCTGCTGCTTTCCCGAACCTCAACCCTACTTGCCACAAATCGGGCTGAGCCTTCCTCAGTGCCGAACTATGGCCCATGCCCTGATTGAGATGCTAGCCACCTGGCAGCCGATAGAAGCCGTGGAGGCCCATTGTGCACAGTCTCTCTCGGGTAAAGGCTCAGGGGTTCAGAAGCTCGCTCAGTGGCTGCATGAACAGCAGGCCTGCTTTAGCCATCACCCTTCGGAGTTAACAGATCCCTTCGGACATGAACTGATTCGAGTGCTGTATCCGGCCTTCAGGGCGGAGCACTAAACCGCATAGTCTAATTTCTAATATCTAGAACGAGGAAGACATCATGAAGACACGACTCCCCGTACAGCTCAGTCTGATCCTGCTCAGCGATGTGATTGAAGAATTCGTCGGCATGGTCGGCGCTACCCCCACTGGTAAGGCCTTGGTTCCCATCTTTGGGTTGGGTGATGAAGAAGATAACTGGGAAGCCTTACACCACTTTCTTAATAGCCAAGATGGACGTCGAGTGGCGACACGCACTCATCTTATCCAATTACTACATCAGCGTATACAGACCCAGATGGACCTGATGTGTCAGCCCGAGCTCCCGCAAGTGGCCAGCCCAAGCTATTCAGGTAAAGAGACTGGTGCTGGTACGGGTACAAGTACCGGTACAGGCAAAGACAAGGGTGAAGGTAAGGGCGCGGGCAAAAGTAATCCTAGTGCCGTAGCGGATCAGAGCTGTGAAGAAAACACCCCGCCTGTTGGCAGGCTGTCACACAGTGAATGCCAAGCCTTGGCTATGGCAATGGTGTTCTTGTCCGAGCGCCTCGTTCGGCTGGAAGCGGCTCGGTGGATGGGCAAGCCCGAGGGCTTACTGATGCTAGAGCTCGTTCGTGGCTGGAGCCGCAAAGCACTCTATGGATATTGTCTCGCTCAGATTGAAAAAGGGCATCTGCAATTCCGCCACGCTCCGGCAGAGCTACTACCCGCTCTGGCCAACCGTTTCTACCGCAATTCCCTGATGCCCTGGCTGCGAAAGGGCATTGCGCCTCCACGTTGCTAGTCAGCACTTAGCAGCTAGCTCCCAGTAAACCCCAATATTCACTCGGCGTTCGCATGAGCCTTCGATGCGAACACAGGAAAGGTGCGCCTATGCAATACGACTCATCGAAAATCGAAGTCCTGCGTGAAGAGATCAGCAGGATGTTGGCCCGAGACATTATCGTGTTGAACCGTGCCCAGGCCGTCAAAATGGCGGAGTCTTTGTACGCGGTTACCATGGTGAATAGCTCCATCCGCTGGCATACCGTGGAGGTTATGCCAGTTTGATTGAGTGTGATATTTGTCAGTACTGTCAGAGGGAACTTCTTGTGAAGTATCTGCGGTTTACGACGTTGATTGCACGTGCTTAGAAGAATTATTTTTTAAAGTATTGTTTATCCCGCTTGACAGGTCATGTTAAATGCCGGGCATGTAGAAATATGCCCGCTCACCCTATGCGCCGGCTGTGGAAATTCAAAAAGGGCGACGTTGACGGCTGTGTCAAATCCGGTAGAGCTGCGGGCGATGGTATGGATAGCAGTCCAGATGAAACAGGGAAGTAGCTTTGAATGATAGTATGTAGTAATTTTGCCCTTGGCGCCCGAGTCGAAATCCGCGATGAATGGCAAGCTTGCAGTTCCTGTCGTAACCTGTGATTTGGGGATAATAAGGACAAACCAATAGGCAGTTGTCAGGATGATGATGAAATGTTTCCAATAGCCCGCTTCCGATTTGTATTTGAGGCTCTGGATGCTGTCCACCTCCCTACTTATCCTGGGTCGGCTTTTCGCGGAATATTTGGCCACAGTCTAAAGCGTAGTGCATGCGTTACCCGACAGCCATCGTGTGAGTCCTGTGCGTTGCGCAAACAGTGCGTATATACGCAGATTTTTGAATCCCATCTTTTTCTGGAGCAGTCTGGTGATGCTCCGCGGCCTTTGGTGATGGATGTTTCAGGGCTGAAACAGCGCTATGAAAAGGGAGAATCTTTCTCGATTGCTCTCACAATGGTTGGCGTCTCCGTCACTCAGCTTCCCTATGTCATCCAGGCTTGGCAGCGAGCTGGTGATATGGGGCTAGGGAAGTATCGGTCCAGATTTGAACTCTTTTAATAGACGGCTAGCTCTTTTTGCTACGTAGTACGCATCCTGACTGTAACTACACCGATTCTTAAGAGATAAACAAACAGACCCGATAAAAAGGGGATTAAGACTCACGGGCTCGCTGTACACTGGCGAACGCCGCCTGATAAACAAACAGACCCGATAAAAAGGGGATTGTTTGCTCCGCGGCGCTTTGGGGTGGCTGCGCCACTTTACCCCAAAGCACCATTCCACAAACAATGCCCCATATGGCGGCGTTTAGGCGAATAGTGCGATGTATACGATAGGTTCAACGTACACACGGAACGATATCTACGAGATTCTCGGTCTCCCCGAGAATGAGCGTGGTGGTGACTGGCTGAACGGGTATCACCGGCATGGAGAGGATTACTACATCTTCTGCAATGTAGGAGTACCCGGTCGTACTGGCCATGACTACGACAACCATTGGGAGGGCGAGAAGCTAATTTGGCATGGAAAAACCAAGTCCCACTTTGGGCAGCAGACGATCCAAAATCTCATATCCGGCAGCTATCGAGTTTTCGTGTTCTATCGGAGCGAAGATCGAGCTCCTTTTTCATTCGCCGGTGTCGGGCACCCGATACCTCACCGCGCGATAGAACGCCCAGCGAGAATCGACTGGGCGTTCGGCTCCGAGGAAATCGAGGAAACTCCAATCTACACTGATGAGTACGTGCCTGGAGCCAAATACACGGAAGGCCAGAGAACTCAGGTTTTTGTGAACCGGTACGAACGGGATCGTCACGCTCGCGATGAATGTATCAGGCACCACGGCACTGCCTGCGCAGTTTGCGCAATCGACTTCGGCGAAAAGTACGGTGAACTCGGGAAGGGCTTCATCCACGTTCACCATCTGGTGCCGCTAAGCGAGATCGGCGAAGGATATGTAGTTGATCCAATCAAGGACCTCGTCCCAGTCTGCCCAAACTGCCACGCCATGCTCCATCGTCGCAATCCACCATTGGCCATTGATGACCTGCGAAAATTCGCCTAACAAATCGCTGCAGGGGACGCAACTGCGTTGCTGCCTATTATGGCGGCGTTAAGTATTTACATGAGCATAAATATCGTAGTTAAGAAAAAGGGATCCGTTTTTGAGGCCATCGCCTATGATAAATCTGGTTCTGAAGTCGATCGACTGGTTGCGTTCTCTGAATCAAAAGCTAGGCGACTGCTAAAAATTCGGCTTGGTATCGATGTAAAAAAAGAAAAGAAAGTTAAAGATAAAAGAAAACCTTCAACGATGCTGGATAGTAAAAGCGTAATGAGCGGGCTTAAGGGAATAACTTCGTCTAGACCATGGAAGAAAACCAAATAAAAATACTTAACAAGGCAAAGCAGCGGAGCACAAGCGAAAATCGCTTGTGCTGGACCTCACTATCGTTCGGCCGCTGTTTGCGGCGTTAAGTGCTCAAGGAGCCGCTGAGTGCTAAATACAATAAAACTGCTAATTTCTACTAACTGGTTTCGTAAAGCTGAGGTTAGGCATCAGCAGCGGCTTAAGGAAACTACTCCTGCTTGGGGCGAAATTGATGAGCAGGACATTTCGAAATGCGTAGATAAAAAGCGAATGGGCATGCTTGTCGCATTTGTTTTGGTTTCTGCGTCTCTAGCTGCAGGCGTTCTAGTTGCGCTCTACATCAATTCAAAATGCCCTATGTCAACGGTAAGTGTGCAATCGCTAAGGCTGGTTTCGCTAGGTATTGTTGCGTGGGCGGTTTTGGGAAGGCTTGGATATGAAACTGAAACCCTGAAAGGGCTAACACTACTAGAAATTACAAGTATGAGGTCGTTCAAGCTATTTTATGTTTTTGGTTTGTTTTTAACTTCGGTCTGCCTTTTTGTTGATCCAGTCAGCACTTAACAAATGCAGGCGGTCGGACAAATTACTCGCTGCACTCGCAATTTGCCGCAGCTACAGGCGTTAGAAGTAAAAGGAGTTTTTATGCACTGTTCAGGATGTGGAAAAGACATTCCATTCGCGGGAGATGTATGCCCTTATTGCCATAGAGATAAATCACAAGATCAACAATATACAGTTCTAGCTTTTATACTCGGGCTTGTTCTTGGATATATAGGTTATCTTGTATTCGATTGGTGGGGAGTCATCGGAGGTTTCATTGCTGGCTGTGCAATTGCAGTGGCAATGAGTGGGGCTGGCGAGACTGAGGCTCCAGAAGTCAAGATAGCAAACAATAACGCACAAGACATCGATGTTAGCGGCTCTATTGAGAGTCGTCTTAGTAAACTTAATGGCTTAAAAGAATCTGGCTTAATTACAGATGAGGATTACAACAAATGTAGTGGCATAGTGAATTTGGCCACCTGATTAGAGGTGATAGCATCGCCTCATTCGACTACAGGTGCCCCCATGACCAGACCATCACGCCCAACCTTCAGCCCCGAGTTTCGGCTCGAATCCGCACAACTCGTCGTTGACCAGGGTTATTCAGTGAAAGACGCTGCCGAAGCCATGAACGTGGGTAAGTCCACGATGGATAAATGGGTTCGTCAACTCAAACAAGAGCGCTCTGGCGGCAGCTACGATGCCTCTCCAATGACATTGGAACAGCGCCGTATTCGAGAACTCGAGCGGCAAGTTAAGCGCCTTGAAACAGAGAAAGACATTCTAAAAAAGGGTATGGCTCTCTTGATGTCAGACGAGTTGAAAAATATTCGATAATTCAGCGGCTTCAAGAGAGCTACCCTGTAAAGCTACTGTGCCAAACATTCGATATTCAGCGTAGCAGTTACAAGTATTGGCGCAGTCGCCCAAAAGGCGATGCTCCCTATCGTCGTAAGCTCAAATTGATGGTACGCGCGGCACACCAGCTAAGCGGTGGCTCGGCAGGCGCCAGGACGGTTGCATCGATTGTCAGCCAACGAGGCGAAAAGCTAACGCGATATGTGGCGAGTGGCTTGATGAAAGAGTTGGGGCTGGTGAGTAATCAGCTACCCAAACACGCCTATAAAAGGGCTGGCAAGCTGCATGTGGCCATTCCGAATACACTGGATCGGCAGTTCATTGTGGGTAAACCCAACCAGGTTTGGTGCGGTGATATTACCTACATCTGGACAGGCCAGCGGTGGGCTTATCTGGCGGTAGTGCTGGATCTATACGCGCGGAAACCGGTTGGCTGGGCGCTGTCGCTAAAGGCTGATAGCGAGCTAACCAGCAAGGCGTTGCTGATGGCTTACGAATCGAGAGGAAGGCCTAATGGCTTGTTGTTCCACTCAGATCAAGGTGTTCAATACACCAGTCTGCGATTCCGGCAAAATCTGTGGCGCTACCAGATTAAGCAGAGCATGAGCCGACGGGGTAACTGCTGGGATAACGCGCCCATGGAACGGTTCTTCCGCAGCCTGAAAACTGAGTGGGTTCCGGAAACGGGATACCGCTCATTTGCTGAAGCGAAACAGTCGATCACGGATTATGTGATTGGCTACTACAGCGGAATCAGGCCGCATCGGCACAACGATGACCTGCCGCCAAATGTGGCAGAAAGTATGTACTGGAAAACTTACAAACCCGTGGCCAGTTTTACTTGACCACTACAAAAAGAAAAAATGAGATTCTTTCAGACTTATAAGCTTGAGAGCGACCTTTCCTCCTCGCAAGCCGAAATCTCACGTTTAGAGGCAGAGGTGAAGGCTAGTGAGCGTCGCATTGAAACCGCAGCGGCCCGAGTGGATAGCTACAGCAAGGCATCAGTCGACGCGTTTAACTCTTTGCTGCCACGGCATGATCAGTTGATAAAGCGCTACAGCTCCAGCCTCCCTCGTCACAATCAATTGGTCGTGCAGCAGAACTCAATCGCGGATGCGTTCAACAAGGCATTTACGGCGCATCCATACTACCTGACGATATGATCTACGTGCTCAAGAAGCTGGGCTTGTATGGCTAGAGCACATAACCAGTCGCTGTTGTCTGACAAATTTTCCACCGCTTCGCGGCTCCAAATTTGCCGCAAAGCTTCGCGTTAGAATCAAAAAGGAATAGAATTGGCATTCGATAAAGATACAAATACGATTACCTTAGGTGAGAATTCTGATTTCCTCGTAGATTCTGGCGTTTTCTTCATTCACATGCTTCGAAAAACAGCTTTGGCTGGGGATGCTCCGGCTGGGCAATTAGAAGATTGGCAAGTAATCGAAAAATGGCTTGGTTGTAAAGGTGGCAATATCACTCCAGTAGAGGAAGAGAAAATCGGCAAGGGATGGAAAGCTTATCTGGCAATAGGTCTAGCACCGTCACTCAAACTTCAAGAGGCATTCGATTTCTATGAAAAGCAATACAAAGAAGCCGATTACTCATTCAAGGAGGACAAACCACCGACGGAAGTTATGGATGTTTTTGATCGGTTATTAGCATTTTCAGCCTAGAAGCGATTCATCAATTTCCTCCCAGAAAAGATCTAGCTGCTTGCTAGCATGAAAGCGGTTGGCCATGAGGATATCTATCACTTCGTTACCGCTGAGTTTTGGCTTCCGTAGAAGCGCCTCAGCGAGGGTTACGATTGACTCGGAAACGTATTTTCTTTGAACAATATTGCCGCACTCATTGCTTATTTCTATTTTTGAGGGATAGAAATGTTTTTTGTAAAAGCGCCTAATGCGCCAATGGTCTTGTCTTTTTGGTAGGCAGGCTTCCTTATTTGCCTCATCAACACTGGTGTAGTGTGCTGGGTTAGTACCAGATAGCGGTGCGAGCGCTATTTCAGCGGCCTCACCAGCATCAGATATCAAGTATCGGTTTAGCCATATTTTTATTTGCTCTGCCGGCACGCGCTTAGTTGATCTTGCTCTTAAGTTCTGCGACGAGATGTCAAGGTGCGTAGGTGTGGTGATGCAGTGCCCAGTATTTTGATCTCTTACACATACTTCAATTAATTCATGACCAAGCATCAGTCCCACTATCGCATGCCCGGCTTCATGATAAGCAGTTGCAGTATATCGGGCGTCATGCATTGGATTTAGCACTTCAAATCTCCGATTTCATCCGATCATATTCAAATATTATGAATCGCCCCCAGTCCTCTAGATACTCGCCAGCCTCTCGTGGTGTTGCCTCTCGTACTCTACAGGCGAGAGCTGGTTATTAAAACCATGCCGCCGCTTACTGTTGTAAAACAATTCAATGTAATCAAATATGTCACTGCGAGCTTCGTCTCGTGTGTTGTAGATTTTGCGTTTGATCCGCTCGCGTTTCAGTAATTGAAAAAAGCTTTCCGCCACCGCATTGTCGTGACAATTACCTCGCCTGCTCATACTGCCTTCAAGGCCATGAGCTTTCAGAAATGCGCTCCAGTCATGACTTGTATATTGGCTCCCCTGGTCTGAATGCACTGTAACCATCGTCGTGGGATTGCGCCTCCAGATCGCCATGAGCAATGCATCAAGCACCAGCTCTTTGGTAATCCGCGATTGCATAGACCAGCCAATCACTCGCCGTGAGAACAGGTCTACAACCACAGCAAGATACAACCAGCCTTCGTGAGTTCGGATATGGGTTATATCGGTCACCCAGCTCTGATCCGGCGACTCAGGATTGAACTGTCGTTGCAAGCGATTGGGCGTAACAATATGTACGGCACCATTTGGCGCTCGTGGTTTCCGGTATCCGACCTGAGCCCGAAGCCCTGATTGCTTCATGAGTCGGTGTACTCGATTTGGCCCGCAGTGCTCTCCATGGTCACGCAGATCGCTATGTATCTTGCGATACCCGTAGACGCCACCGGATTCCAGCCAGAACTGTTTAATCAGACCTGTCAGGCGCTCATCGGCCTTGCGGCGCTTGGGTTTGGGTTGTTTAAGCCAGGCATAGTATCCGCTGGGATGAACATCCATAAGTCCGCAGAGAGTGAGAACCGGTAGCCGGGAAGCCTGCTCTCGAATAAAGGCGTACCTCACTCGGGGTGGCTGGCGAAGTACGCCGCGGCTTTTTTTAGAATGTCGCGCTCCTCCGTGACTCGTTGGAGCTCTTTCTTTAATCGCCGAATCTCAGCTTGCTCGTCAGCCTTGGCCTGATAGTCGTTGGCTTCAGGTCCGTACTTCTTGATCCAGGCATACAGACTATGCGTTGTGGTGCCAAGTCGGCTGGCAACCTCCGCGACACTCTGACCGCGATCGGTAACCTGTTTGACCGCTTCTATCTTGAATTCTTCTGGGTAACGCTTGTTGCTCATACATACCTCTCTTTAAGCCATTTTCTCTGGCTGGGAGGTATCTAGTAAACTGGGGGCGATTCACCACGCCGAAGAGCGTCGGGAACCTCCGGGGGTGCGTATATCCGCTAAATACCTACATTCGTACAATCCCGTGGCCTTAGTACCATGAGCCGCAAAGGAGCAAACTTCATTATGAACCCCATCAATCCCAAAAAACTCTTTCACAGCAAGTGGACGGCGGTTCAGCCAGTCAATAAAGAAAAGCACTTTATGGTGACGGAGGTGGAGTTTGATGAAGAGGGTGTGGTGGTGGAGTGTGTGATTGAGGCCGTAATGTCCAAGCGCAGCGAGTCGATTGACTGGACGGTGTTGAAGAATACGGATAGCTGGCGGCAGGGGTGGAAGTAGCGTTTGCTCCGCGTACACCATCTCATTCCACTGCCGCTTTTTTGCCGATTAAACCTTAAGCGGGCAGCTTTCGTAGTGTGGCGCTAAAGCTGCACAGTATCTTTCCTGCCTGACTGAGCGTGCCGCGCGTAAAGCCCATGCGGCCGGTTTCCTGAAGTAGCTCAACATCGGCGATGATATCTTGCCCGAGCTTGCCGCCCTGTAAAAACTGCATACTGAAATCGATGGTGACCACGCGCCCCAATGCCACGCAGCGCTCGGTATAGAGCGGTAGGTAAAACACTTGTTCGGCACGGGCGGCGAGGTAGCCGCCGTGTATGCCGTGCTGAATGTTTTTACTGTTGTCGTCGCAACCAAAGAGCGCCTGGGCGGTGTTATCGCCGAGTTTACGAAATTCAAATGCGCCGAGGTGGCTGTCGAAGGACGTGCCTTCTACCATTGGCATGGTTTGCCAGTCTGAGCTTTCGCATTCGGGGAAGTAAGGAGCGGGCATGGTGGTTTTCTCGTGCAGTTATGTTGTGTGGTGGCCTACTTCTTCATCGCTGTGCTGTCTAACGGCGCACGGCGGTGCTTGGCGTGAAGGCACGCAGGACGTTCGCGCATCGTGATAGCGGAGCGTTGCTAAGCATAAGTATTCACTGAAAATAAAAACGACGGCCCGTGTACGCGAGCCGCCGTTAGTTGGTTTTGCTAGGGCCTGTTAACACTAATTAAGATGCTCCTGCTGGAGGTCATTTTTGTCTCCAGCTAGGCGGAGGAAGCGAAGTTTGGTGGGCCCAAACAAGCGACCGACAACAACGCTGGGGGCAAAAATGGCGCCAGCCCTCTGGGTTGTGGCTAAAAATCCACCACTCGTCGTCGTTCGTCGCTCGTTTGGAATAACCAAACTTCTCTTCTCTTTCCTAGATTGGCGAATTTTTAGCCGCAACAGGCGTAACTCAATTGGTGTTAACAGGCCCTAGTTGTTTCAGATGGGCTCGAAGCTCACAGGCAGGCCGTCGGCAGGGAAGATCAGTGGCACCCAGCTGCGGGGCATTTCATAGCCGTCTTTCACCTTAATGTTATAGCGGCGCAGCAGGTGGAACAGGAACAGCTTGGTTTGTACTTCGGCAAAGTTCAGGCCCAGGCATTTGTGAGCGCCGCCGCCAAAGGGCACCCATTGGAAGAAGTGCTTTTTGTCTTCGGCGCGTTCTTTGGAAAAGCGCTCGGGGTCGAAGTCATTGGGGTTGCTCCAATACTCTTCCATGTAGTGGGTGAGTAGTGGCGAGATGGCCACCGCGGTGTTTTTGGGTACGTGGTAGCCAAAAATGTCCATGTCTTTCAGGGTGCGACGCGGAATGGCCGGCACGGGGGGATACATGCGCAGGGCTTCTTTAAACACCAGCTTACTGTCGTCGAGTTTATTCAGGTCGTCGTAGTCGAGTTGGTCTTTGCCGATGGCCGCGTATTCCTCGCGCAGTCGCTGCTGCCACTCTGGGTTCTTGGCCAGTGCGTAAACAATGGAACACAGCGTGCTGGTTGTGGTGTCGTGGGCAGCGAACAGTAGGAAAATAATATGGTCGCGCACCGCTTCGTCGGAGAAGTAGTTGCCGTCTTCATCGGTGGCGTGGCAGATCTGCGAGAAAATATCCCGGCCTTCGTGTTTGCGCTTGTCGTCGATATGCGCCATCACAAAGTCTTCTAAATGCTTGCGGCCGGTCAGGCCGCGATGCCAAAGCGTGCCGGGGATGGGGAGCTTTACTACCGCCATTGAGGCAAGCATGGTGTCCACGAAGGCGGTATTCACGCCGCTGGCTTCTTCGCCCATTTCCACACCTAAAAACACCTCGGCGGCCACTTCCAGCAGCAGTTGTTTTACGGCGTGTTGAAAGTGGAACTCTTTGCCCTTGGGCCATTCTTCCAGGCCGCGTTCCAGGTGCGGGCTCATGGTGTGTAAATAGCCTTCGATAGATGCCTTCTTAAACGCGCCCTGCAGAATTTTGCGGTCGTAGCGGTGGGCCTCGGCGTCTTTCAGCATCAGCCCGTTGGGGAAGAGTCTGTCCAGTAATGGGTTCCAGGCCAGCATGCTGGAGAACTGGCCGTCGCTGTTTTTCAGTACCAGTTCGTTCGCTTCGGGGCCGAGCAGGGTCAGGCTGTGTTGGAACAGGGTGTTGCCGCGCGAAATTTTGCCGTATTTGCGGTAGCGCATTTCGGTGAGCGCTTTGTAATTCTTCAAAAAACTGAAGGTCTGGCCGAACAGGGGCAGGCCGCTGTCACCGGGAATATGCGTCAGCTTGCGATTGGGTTGGCGCGGGTAGTCTTGGTAGTCAACGCTGGTGCTGTTCATGGTGTTCCTCGTTGTGGCTAGCCGCAGTGCGGCACATCTTGGCAGACACAGTAGGACAGGTGTTTTTTAGGGTCTAGTCGGCAGGCGACGGCGGTGGTCGACACGCGCCAGTGGGCGGGGGATTCCTGTTTTTTGTAAGAAAATGTCAAGTGGTTGTCACGGTCAATCATTGCCGCTTTGGGGGCGGCGAGGCGATGCTGTGCGTCGACACGCAGTGCCGAGCCTCGGCTCTGGCAGGAAAAACAAACCTCGGCGCCAGCGCGCCGATTGAATAACGAGAGAAGAACCATGCTTCCCAGAGATTTTACAGAAGAGCAGCAAATGTTTCGTTCGGCCTACCGCAAATTCCTGGAACAGGAAGTGGCCCCGAATGTGGATGCCTGGCGCGAGCAGGGCATTGTTGACCGGGAGGTATTTAAAAAGGCCGGTGAACAGGGCTTTTTGATGGTTTGGCCCGAGGAGCAGTACGGCGGCATGGGCGACCGCGACTTCCGTTTTGAGCAGATCATTATTGAAGAAACCGCCAACGTTTACGCCGGTGACTGGGCGAATACCCTGCACAGCCGTTTGGTTGGCCCCTATATCGACCGCTTTGGCAGTGAAGAACAAAAGGCGCGCTTTTTGCCGCGCTGTGTGAGTGGCGAATTGATTCTGGCAGTGGCGATGACCGAGCCCGACGCCGGTTCTGACCTTGCGGGTATGCGCGCCGTGGCTAAAGACATGGGCGACCACTGGCTGCTGAGTGGTAACAAAACGTATATCACCAACGGCATTAATTCCGACGTGGTGATCGTAGCGGCCAAGACCGATCCGGAAAACAACCCCCATGCAATGGGCCTGTTTTTGGTGGAGCGTGGCATGGAAGGCTTCGAGCGCGGTCGCAATTTGAAGAAGATGGGCATGAAGGCGCAGGACACTGCCGAACTGTTCTTCAATGAAGTGCGTATTCCCAAAGAGAACGTACTGGGCGACCCAACCATGGGCTTTATTTACCTGATGGAAGGTCTGGCTGAAGAGCGTTTGATTGGCGCCTGCGGCTTTTTGTCTTCAGCGCAGAAGGCGTTTGAAGTGACGCGTGAATTCTGTGAGCAGCGCAAGGTGTTTGGTAAGCCGCTGTCAAAAATGCAGAACACCCAGTTCAAAATGGCCGAACTGCGCACCGAATTGGATGTGGCTCAGGCCTATGTCGACCAGTGTGTTGCCGTACATAACCGTGGCCAGTTAACCGCAGAAGATGCCGCCAAAGCCAAACTGTATACCAGTGAGTTGCTGTGCCGCATGGTTGACGAAGGCGTGCAGCTGCACGGTGGTGCGGGTTACATGGACGAGTATCCGATTTCCCGTATGTACTGCGATGCGCGTATTACCCGCATTTTTGCCGGTACCTCAGAAATTATGAAGCTGATTATTGCCCGCGATGTATTCGCCGACAGCTTCGTTCCCTTTGTTGATCGCGCCTAAGCGCGGTTTCACTCATAACGTTTAGGAGTAGAAAGATGGATGTAAACGGAAAAGTTGCCCTGGTCACCGGCGGTGCATCGGGTTTGGGTAAAGCGACGGTAGAGTCGATTGTGGCAGCGGGCGGCAAGGTCGCCATTCTGGATATGAACGAAGCCCTCGGTCAGGCCCTGGCTGAGCAGCTGGGCAGCGACAAAGCGCTGTTTGTTGCCACCAATGTGGCGGACGAAGCCTCTGTTGAAGCGGCGGTGAAGGCCTGTTTGGAGGCCTTCGGCGCGATTCACATCTGCTGTAATTTCGCCGGTATTGGCAACGCCATTAAAACAGTGGGCAAGCAAGGCGCCTTCCCGCTGGACCAGTTTAAGCGTGTGATCGACATTAACCTGGTGGGCTCGTTCAATGTGCTGCGATTGGCGGCCGAGGCCATGGCCAAGCAAGACCCCATCGACGAATTTGGTGGCCGCGGGGTGATTATCAACACTGCATCGGTTGCCGCCTTCGACGGCCAAATTGGCCAGGCTGCCTACAGCGCCAGTAAGGGCGGTGTTGTCGGCATGACCCTGCCGATCGCTCGCGACCTGGCGAGCTATGGCATTCGCGTAAACACCATTGCACCGGGCTTGATCGATACGCCGCTGTTGGCGTCTTTGCCTGAAGAAGCGCGCCAGTCGTTGGCGCAGTCGGTACTTAACCCCAAGCGCCTCGGACAGCCCGAGGAAATTGCCAGCCTGGCGATGCACATAATCGACAACGACTACCTCAATGCTGAAGTGATCCGTATGGACGGCGGCATTCGCATGCAGCCGCGGTAAGTCTGCTAGCCCCGGGTCGGCCGCTGCCAACAAACGGCGCCCGGGGACTAACCCCTTTCTGTACGCTGCTGATAGCCTAGATTCAGGATGCAGCGTGGCCTGCCAATAATAGAGAGAAAGCTATGCACGCGACATTTTCTGCAGAAGAGCTCGCCTTCCAAGAGGAAGTTCGGGCGTTTTTGCGCGACAACTTTAACGACGACATGGCCGCGCGAATTCGCGACCCCAAAACCTTTAAAGCCGCGACCATTGAGTGGCAGAAAAAGCGTTTTGACAAGGGTTGGGTCGCGCCGGGCTGGCCGGTTGAACACGGCGGCTGTGGTTGGAGTGATACCCAGAAATACATTTTCGACAGCGCCCTGGCTGAAGCTGGCGCGCCGGATGTGCCGCCCTTTGGTTTGAAGATGGTCGGGCCGGTGATTTACACCTTTGGAACCGAGGAACAAAAGCAGCAATTCTTGCCTGGCATTCTCAACGGCGACACCTGGTGGTGTCAGGGCTACTCCGAGCCGGGTGCGGGCAGTGACCTGGCCGGTTTGCAAACCCGCGCCGAACGCGATGGCGACGACTATGTGATTAACGGCACCAAAATCTGGACCACTTACGCCCAGTACGCCGATTGGATGTTTGCGCTGGTACGCACCGACAACAGCGGCAAGCCGCAGCAGGGCATCAGCTTCTTGCTGATTGATATGCGCACGCCTGGCATCACCGTGTCGCCGATTATTGCCATTGATGGTGAGCACCACTTAAACGAAGTCAGCTTTGAAAACGTGCGGGTGCCAGTGGTAAACCGCATTGGTGAAGAGAACCAGGGCTGGACCTATGCAAAGGCGCTGCTCAGCCACGAGCGCACAGCGCTGTCTGGCATCGCTTACTGCAAACAAGTGCTGAACAACGTGCGCAAGCTGGCAGCCGATGAGAACGACGACGGCCAGCCGCTATTGAATAACCCCACGTTTCAGGCGCGTATGGCCGATATTGAAATGGAGTTGATGGCGCTGGAATACACCGAGCTGCGCGTGCTGGCCACTGTGGCCAATGGCGGCGCACCTGGCATGGAGTCGTCCCTGCTCAAGCTGAAAGGTACGGAGCTGCAACAGGCCGTGCAGAATTTGTTTTTTGATGTGGCGGGGCTGTACGGCAGCGTGCTGCCGGCCGATGCCGATTTGTCATCGCTGGGCCATGACTACGGCGACCAAGCGCGACGGGAGTACATGTACGGTCGGGCCTGCACCATTTACGGCGGCAGTAACGAAGTACAAAAAAATATCATCGCGAAATTTGGGCTGGGGCTGTAGGAGGGCGTTATGGATTTTTCACTCAATGCTGAGCAGCAACTGCTCAAAGACAGTATCGATAAATACATGGCCGAGCGTTACGACGCCGACCAACGCAGGCAGTACCTGGCTGAAGAGACAGGTTTTTCCAGCAAGGTGTGGCAGGACTACGCCGAGTTGGGTTGGCTGACCGTGCCCCTGCCCGAAGCGGAAGGCGGTTTTGGCGGTTCGGTGGTGGATACCTCTGTGCTAATGGAAGCCATGGGCCGCAGCGTTGCCGTTGAACCCTACCTGGGCTCGATTCTGCTGGGCGCTCAGTTGATTGCGCGCGGCAATAACGCGGCAGTAAAAGGCCGCTACCTGGAAGAAATTATGGCGGGCAGCTGCCACGCCGCGTTTGCCTACCAAGAGCGTCGTAGCCGCCACCAGCTCGATGCCATTGACTGCCGCGCTGAGCGCAGTGCTGACGGGTATCGACTGAGCGGCAGTAAAACGCTGGTGTTCAACGGTGCGGCCGCCGATGTGCTGGTTGTGGCCGCGTGGCTGGATGACGCCTACACACTGTTTGCGGTACCCGCGACAAGCAATGGCGTACAGCGCGATGGCTTCAAATTGATGGACGGCCAGCGCGTCGCAAATATTCAATTCGATGCGGTGGAGCTCGCCGGCGACAGCGTGATCTGCGAGGGTGATGCCGCCCTGGCGATGGTCGAAACGGTGATTGCCGAAGCGACCATTGCGGTGTCGGCTCAAGCGGTGGGCGCGATGGAAAAGCTGCTGAAAGAAACGGTGGAGTACAGCAATACCCGCAAACAGTTTGGTCAGCCCATCGGCAAATTCCAGGCCTTACAACACCGTATGGTGGATATGTACACGGCCACTGAGCAATGCCGTTCGCTACTGGTGCGTGCGCTGTGTTCGCACAGTGGTGGCGAAGCGCAGGCAGCCAGTGATACGGCGGCGCTGAAAGCCATGGTCGGCAAACACGGCCGCGCAGTCGCCGAGGAAGCGGTGCAGCTTCACGGCGGTATGGGCGTGACGGAAGAGCTGAGTATTGGCGACTACTTAAAGCGACTAATGGTTATCGACACCCTGTTCGGTGACAGTGATTGGCAACGTCGGCGGTTTGCGGCGCTGCGCTACGGGCCGCAGGCTGCGTAGCGGGGCGCGCGCCCTCTGATAAAAACGATAAGGAATACATCCATGTTTGATAGTTTTGTTGAGTACCTCGCCTTTCAGGCAAAAATGCGCCCCGAAGCGCCCTTCGGCAATGACGCAGACAGCCATTTAAGCTACGCCGAGGCCTGGCAGAAAATGGGTCACGTCGCGGCGCGCTTGCAGGCGCGCGGTATCACCAAGGGTGACCGAGTGGCCATTCTCAGCAAAAACTCCCTGGACAACTTCCTGGTTTTTCTCGGTTGTGCGCGCGCCGGTGTGGTGCCGGTTGGCATTAACTACCGCCTTACCGCAGATGAGGTTGGCTTTATTGCTGAAGACGCCGACGTACGCATGCTGTTTGTCGACGGCGAATTTGCGCCATTGATCGGCTCCTACCTGGCTGGTGTTGAGCAGGTTTCTATTGTGGGTGACGTCGATGGCGCAGTGCCCTTAAACGAGTGGTTGGGCGAACCACTGACGCCGGACGCTGTGACCCTGAACGGCGATGACGTGCTGTTTCAAATGTACACCAGCGGCACCACCGGTTTGCCTAAGGGCACTTTGCTGACCCACCGCAATTTGATTTGTAACAGCATTCAAGCGCCGCTGACCACTGGCCGCGCGCCGCGCGCCGGTGACCGCGCCTTAATTATCGCGCCTACTTTTCATGCCCTGGGCTTGGTGGGTGCCTTGATGGCGGTGTATTACGGTTGCGAGTTGGTGTTGCACCGCGACTACGACCCCATTGGCATGATCGAGACCATGGCCAATGAGGACATCACCTATGTTTCCGTGGTGCCGGTGATGCTGCAGTTCTCGCTGGCCTGCATTCCCGATATCGAGAAATACGAATTCCCGAATCTGCGCTGGATTAACTACGGCGCGTCGCCTATTTCGGTGGACCTGTTAAAGCGCTGTTTGGAAGTCTTCGACTGCGAGTTTTATCAGGGCTATGGTCAGACGGAGTCGACCACCGCACTGACCTTCCTCACCAACGACGACCACATGCATGCTCTGCAGGGCAAGCCTGAATTGCTGCGCTCCTGCGGTCGCGCGGTGTTTGGCACCGAGTTGCGTATTGTCGATGACAAGGGCAATACGCTGCCTACCGGCGAGGTGGGCGAAATTCTCGGCCGTGGCCCACAGGTGATGAAGGGCTATTGGAAGCGCGAAGAGGCCACTGCAAAAACGGTGGTGGACGGCTGGCTGCACACCGGCGATGCCGGGTATCTGGACGAAGACGGTTATCTGTTTATAAAAGACCGTGTGAAGGATTTAATTATTTCCGGGGGCGAAAACATTTATCCCGCGGAAGTTGAAAATGTATTGATGTCTCACCCGAAAATTGCCGATGCAGCGGTGATTGGTGTGCCGGACGAAAAATGGGGCGAGGTTCCCCTGGCCGTGCTGGTGGCTGGTGAAGACGGTGAGATCACCGTCGATGAGATGGTTGAACACTGTCGCAGTTCACTGGCCGGGTTTAAAACGCCGAAGCTGATCGAATACGTGGCGGCGCTGCCACGCAACCCCAGCGGCAAAATACTGAAAAAAGAACTGCGCGCGAGTATCGTGCCTAAGTATCAGGGCGAAACTGCCTGATAAGGCATGATCCACTGGTCGGTAGCCACTACGTATACCGAACTGGCTATTACAGAATCACTGTCCTGCTATGGAGTTAAGGATGAGTAAATTTTTCAGAACCCTGCTACAGCGCACGTATCTGGCGTTGATCGCCATTCCCTTCAAGTTGATGCCGTCGCTCGCCTACATGGCCTTCAACGGTCAGGGAAGCACGGCGCAGCTGTGTCGACATATCGCCCGCCAAGGCGCGCAGCGCGTGTTAATTGTCAGCGATAAAATTTTGGTGGAGCTGGGCATTGTCGGTAAGGCCGTTGATGTATTGAAAGAAGAGGGTGTCGAGTGCGTAATTTATGATGGCATTCTTCCCGACCCCACTTTTGCAATGGTTGATGAAGGCCTGGCACTGCAACAGCAGCACAAATGCGATGCGGTGTTGGCGATTGGTGGCGGCTCGTCAATTGATTGCGCCAAGACCATTGCCTCGGCGGCGACCAATGGGCGCGACGGTCGCAAGCTGGAAGGCTACTTCAAAGTGAAGGCCATGCCGCTGCCCCTGTTTGCATTGCCGACGACCTCTGGTACTGGCTCAGAGGCCACGATCGCTGCGGTGGTTTCCGACCCGGCGAGTCATGAAAAGTGCTTTTTGGCCGACCCGAAAATGCTGCCCAAAGCGGTGGCACTGGATGCTGATCTACTGCTGGGTATGCCAGCGCCGATCACCGCCGCCACGGGAATGGATGCACTGACCCACGCGGTGGAAACCTACATCAGCCTGTGGGGCACCGAGAGCAGCAATGGTTACGGCTTTGCGGCGGTAAAAATGATTTTCGACTACCTGCCGCGTGCCTACCGCGACGGTAACGACGCCGAGGCGCGCGAGCAAATGGCGTTGGCGGCCTACTACGCGGGTATGGCAATTAACGACGCCGGGGTGGGTAATGTTCACGCGATCGCTCACCAGTTGGGGCGCCATTACGGCACGCCACACGGCCTGGCAAATGCTTTAGTCATGCCTGAGGTATTGCGCTTTATGGCCAAGGCCTCGGAAAAACCGCTGGCTGAGTTGGGACGCCTGATTGGTGTGGCCGATACCAGCACTGGCGATGCCCAGGCGGCAGCGAAATTTATCGATGCGGTGGCGGATTTGAATACGCGCTTTGGTGTACCCGATGTGTTGGATACGCTGCGTGAAGAGGATATTGCTGCCATTGCCGCGGATGCGGTCAAGGAAGGGGCGGGCTATCCGGTACCGGTGTTGATGAGCCGCAAAGAGTGTCAGGCGATTTTGCGTACTCTGTTAAAGCAAACCGGTGATGCACGCGCGATGGCGTAAGTAACACGCGTCACACATTGGTGATAAGCCATAAAAAAACCGGCATTTGCGGTTTTTTTATGGGCGGCGTTTTCAGCCGCCGCGTGTGCGGATTGACTTAGTCGAAGCTAAACAGATTGTGTTCCTCGCCGGTGGACACCACGCCGCGCCGTCCGATCATATCCTCATGCATCATTTGCGCGAGCAGGGCGTCGTCTTTCTCGGTGTGGGCAATGAAGCGTCGGCCATTGTCCAGGCTGCCAACGATAATGCCCTGCTGGGGGCCATCGCCGTCGCAGACAACGGTGAAGCTGTCCACAACACCGGGGCCTTCCGGGGCGTCATCAATGCGGGGGTGGTCTTGGCTGTCGATCTGCTGTTGCAGGGGCGCATCGTCGCCGCGCTGCCAGTTTTGGTGAGCAGGGCGCGTGCTGTAAATACCAATGGCCTGCTTGGTCATATACCAGCCGTTGGCGGTAATCATGCCATTGGCGCCGGGTTGCTGGCGCAGTTGCTCAGCCATAGTGACGACAGCGTGCAGGCTGTAGCCATGGCCGGGGCCACCGAAGTAGGGCAGGCCGCCGGTGAGGCTCAGTGCCCGCTCACCGAAGGGGTCGATACCCAGCGCATCGCAGGCCAGTTCCACCGCACAGGGGAAGCAGCTGTAAATATCCATCAGGGCGATGTCGTCGATCTCGCAATTGGCGCGCGCCAGTGCCGTTTTACCAGCCAGGGCGACGGCGTTGGAGCGGGAAAGGTCAGCGCGCTCGCCAACAAACCACACATCATTCACTTCGGCGCAACCATTGAGGTAGACCCAGCGGTCTTCGTCAATGCCGAGTTCGCGTGCGGTGCCGACGGTGGTCATAATCACCGCGGCGGCCATGTCGATATTCATCTGGGCGCACAGGTATTTGTTATAGGGCAGCGCGAGGCAGGGGCTGCGCTCGTTAAAGCCGGTGAGTTGCTCGGCGCTGCGTGGCCGTTGGTAGGACCAGGCGTCGGGGTTAGCGGCAGCGGTGTCGCTCAAACCCTGCATGATCTTGCCGATATGCTGCTGATGTTGTTCAAGGCTGTGGCCGTAGCGGTGGCGCAGCGCATTTTCAAACAGCGCGTACATATGGGTGGGCAACCACAAATTGTGTTTGTGTTCCTGGGCGTGGGCGCCGTCGCGTTCTGCCCAGGGCTGTTCGGTGTCGCCACTGGCGCCTTGCTGCCAGTGGCCGATATCACCGCCACCGCCGAGCAGGGTGCGAAAGCTCGCGGTCAGTTCGCCGCCGCAGATCGCCACGGCGCGACGCTTGCCGCGGTTGAGCTCATCGGCGAAGTGGTTGATCAACATTTGCGGGCCGTTGCCGCCGTTGGGGGCTTTCAGGCACTGGGCATTATCAAAGCCCAAACGCTTGGCTAATTCCGGCCCGGGGAAGCGGTTAAGTAATGCGGCCAGTTCTTCCGAGACTTCCAACAGGCTGGGCTCGGTACACAGGGCGTCAATGGCGCCGCGCAGTGCATCGCCTTTGCCGGTGTTGTCGAGGGCGCCTTGCAGGGCTTCCTGCAGCGCATCGGTAGGGGTGCGCTCGGGGTTGCCGGTGTCGCGGTAGGTCTGCTGGCTGACTCCGACCAGAATCGGGGTGTTATCGGCTGCAATCATAGGTAAACCTTTTTTCTTCTTAGCAAGTTAAAGTATGGCGGTTGCCAGCTAGCCCGCTATTGTGGGGCCAGTGGGTCTACATCAGTAGGGTTTTCGACGCCAGAGTTGTCAGCCTGCGCCAGGCGGCTCTGTGCGCTGAAAGGCTTGGTAGTGCTGCCGTCGCATCGTCTGCGGGGACTGACCATAGTAATCGCTGAAGGCGCGGTTGAAGTTGCTCGGGTGTTTATAACCGAGTTGGTAGGCCACCTCCTTCAAACTCATGTGCGTATTAAACAGGTACTCCCGCGCTAATTCCATGCGCACGCTCAGACAAATTTGGCGAAAACTGTGACCGCTCTGTTCCAAATGTCGGCGCAGGCTGCGCGGGCTTAAGCGCAGTAGCTTTGCCGTTTTTGCCAAATTGAATTCGCAGTCTTGGGGGCGCGACATCAACAGGCGTTTAACCTGCGGGGCAATGCCGGCTGTGCGATAGCTCTCGCTGACGATTTGCTGCACGTGGTGAGAGCAGGCGATCAGCGCCTGTTCATTGCCGCTGGGGATAGGTCGGCTCAGCCAGTGCAGGGGCAGGGCGATGGTGTTGCGCGGGGCGTCGAACACCACCTCGCAGCCCAGCAATTCGCGGTAGCGCTCGGCGTGGTCAGGTGGACTGCTGGTCAGTTCTACATAGTCGGGCACGGCGGCGCGGCCCTCGGGCAGTATCCCTTGCACATAGCGCCAGGCAGCGACGCTGCACAGCTCCATTAACAGCTGCTCGATGGGCAGGGCGTTGTCGGTGAGTTCAAAGCGAATGAGCGCGTGTTGCTCGCCGCGCTCAAGGTGTACCCGCACTAAAAAGCTCGCTTCGCTGAAGGCGTGACAACTGATATTCGTGGCCTGCTCACAGTTGGCGGCGGTAAGCATGGCATAGCCGAGCAGGCCGAGGTCGCTCAATTGCGCAAGGTCGCCCAGTTCAAGTGCAATGGCAGGCGCGCCATCGTCACGCAGGGCGTTTAACAACACCATTACATTTACCAGCGTATCGTTGCCGGTGGCCTGCCACCAGGTCTCGCCCAGCTCGCAGCGCCGACCGAGCGCCGCGCAGTCTATGTCGGGATAGTGTTGTTGCAGTAGGCGCCAAAGTACCCGCAGTAAACGGGCACCCAACTGCTCCATTTCTATTAATTGCACAATGAATAATCGACTATGGCCATAAATGATACAAATTGGCGGTCACTAATGATAATACTTTTAGTGGCGGAGGGGGACAAGTCTCGCTGCGAAATTGCTAGTCTGTTACGCAGTTTAGGTCATACCGGCGGCGTGCCGCCCACAACAATAACAGTGACAGATTCGCCCGCAGTGCATTGTCTGGGCGTTTTGTAGGGAGGGTGAAATGCGAACACCAACAGTCTGCAAAGAATATCTCGACAACCTTCTAGAGTACCTTGAGGGCCAGGGGCTCAGCAGCCGGCAGCTGCAATCGGTATTGCGTTTGAATCCCCTTTCTCACATTAGTGAGCAAGGGCGCGTTCCCCTGCGCTTGTTTGAAATGACCTTAGACGCCGGTGCGAACTTGCTGGGTGATCCCTGCCTTGGCGCGAAAGCGGGCACGCATTGTTCGCGCACGCCCTGGGGCATGGTGAATTATCTGGGGATGAGCGCTTCCAATACCCGCGAGGCGGTGGATGCGATGCAGCGCTTTTCACGTCTGTTGATCGACCACGGCGATATGGTGCTAAGCGAGGTAAATAGCAGCACGGCTTGCCTGAGCTGGCAACAGCCGCCCCGGCAGCAGGCGTCGGTGCACGTTGTCGAATTTTTCTTTGCTAATTGGTATCGCGTCAACAAGCCGATGCTGGACCGCGGTGCCACGCGCCGAGAAGTCCACTTCGCTCACGCTGCCCAGGGGCGTGAAGTGGAAATGGAAGCCTTGTTTGAAGCGCCGGTGTCCTTCGGTAAAAAATTAAATGCGGTGCACTTCGGTCGTGAACTGCTCGACCAGCCAACGCTTTACCCTCATCCCGGTATTCACAAATCGCTGGAGCAGGCGGCGCTGATTGAGTTGTCGAACCTGCAATTTGAAGACCGTTTGATCAAAGATGTGCGCGACTGCATCGTGAGTCAGCTGGCCGACGGTGTGCCCCGGTTGGAGGATATTTCCGCGCAGCTTGGCATTGCGCCGCGCACCTTACAGCGGCGGTTAAACAACACCGAAACCAGTTACAAAAGCTTGGTGGACGATGCCCGCAAGGAGCGCTCACTGGGGCTGATATCGCGCCGTGAACTCGGCTTATTGGAGATTTCCGCTGAGCTTGGCTTTAGCGACCAAAGTGCTTTCCAAAAAGCGTTTAAGCGCTGGTATGGTCAGGCGCCCGGTCGCTATCGGATGATGCTGCAATCTGCGTAGTACCTGGCGCGAATCGCTGCGCCGTGGTGGGCGGCTTGACCGATGCAGCAAAATTGCGTGTAGTACTCCCTCGCTAATGCTTGAGTGAGGTCGCCGTGGACGACGCGCGTCAGATTGAAAACTTACTGTATCTCTACGCTGAAAAAATTGATGCCGGCGACTTTGCCGGCGTCGCGGCCTTGTTTCGCGACGCCGATATTGTCGCGCCAGCGCACAACAGCGTGGTGAGTGGCGAGGAGGCCGTGCTGGCGATGTACCAGCAGTCGACGCGCCTCTATGCCGACAGCAACACGCCGAAAACCCGCCACCTGATTAGTAATGTGATTATCGAGCATTCGCCGGGCGCGGTCAGCGCGACGGCGCGTTCCTGCTATACCGTGCTGCAGGCCACCGATGCACTGGCCTTACAGCCTATTATCAGCGGTCGATACCGGGATGAGCTGTGCAAGCGGGAGGGCGTGTGGGGCTTTGCCCGCCGTGAAATGCATGTGGATTTGGTGGGCGATCTTAGCCAGCACCTGTTATTTGAGCTGTAAGGCGGAGCTAAGCCCGCCTTAGCGTTGGCTTAGCTAATATTGCCGGTGACCCGTACGCGGCGACTGGTCGGCGCGGTGTTTTCCGCTTTGGCGGCCTCGCGCTTTTGAATCTCGCCGTCGATCACGTTTTTCAGGGCGATAATCAGGCCAGTGAAGATGAAAGCGCCGGGGGGCAATATCGCCACCAAGAAGGCCTTGTAGTCGTCAACCAAAACAATCTTCCAGGCCTTTGCGGACTCGCCGAACAACAGCTCCATATTGGCGAAGATATGGCCCGTGCCAACTACTTCGCGGATAGCGCCGAGCAGAATTAGCACCGCTGAAAAGCCCAGCCCCATAATGAAACCGTCGTACATAGACGGCAGCAGGCGGTTCTTGCTGGCGAAGGCGTCGGCGCGGCCGAGAATCACGCAATTGGTGGTAATCAGCGGCAGAAAGATGCCGAGGATCTGAAACAGCTCATAGGCGAAGGCCTGCATCAACAGTTCTATGCAGGTTACGGCGGCGGCAATAATCATTACAAAGGCCGGCAGTCGCACGGCATCGGAGGTGATGTTGCGAATCAGCGACACGCAGGTATTTGACACCGTGAGTACGAAGATGGTGGCCAGCCCCATGCCGATGGCGTTGATCACCGAGCCGGTAACGGCCAGCAGTGGGCACAGGCCCAGCAGCTGCACGATGGCGGGGTTGTTTTTCCACAAGCCGTTCAGGGAGATCTCGCGGTAGTTCACATCACTCATCGCCTTTCTCCTGCTTCACTTCGTCTAGCAACATGGGCCGCTGCTGCGCATAGAATTCCAGGCTGCGTTTCACGGCAGCGGTAACGGCGCGCGGCGTGATAGTGGCGCCGGTGAACTGGTCGAAGACGCCGCCATCTTTCTTCACTGTCCACTTGTCCGCCTTGGGGTTGAGCAGGCTGCGGCCGATAAAGCCGTCTACCCACTGGCTTTTCTTGTAGTCGATCTGGTCGCCCAGGCCCGGTGTTTCGCGGTGGCTTAGTACCCGCACACCGGCCACACTGCCGTCGCGATTGACGCCGATGATCAGGTCGATATCGCCGGTGTAGCCATCGCGGGCGGTCGCCGGGAGAATCACCGCCACTACCTCACCGTTTTGTTTGGCGCGGTAGGCATTGCGCGGCTCTCGAAGGCCGAGGAGGGCATCGTCGCCAAGCGCAACGGCGTCGTCGAGCATGCTATTGTCGTGGCGATCGCGGGGGATAATTTCCAGCAGGGCGCGTTCCTCGGCGGCGCGAATATTGTCTTGCACCAAGCCGCGGGTAGAGAGATAGGTGCCGGCGATTACGCCGGTGGTCACCACGGCGAACAGTCCCAGCAGCAAACCGTTTTTCGTAATGGATTGGCCGAGCATTACGCTTTCTCCTGCGCGTTGGGTTTTTTATGCCCGTAAGTGCGCGGCTGAGTGTAGTGGTCGATGAAGGGCGCGGCAAAGTTCATTAACAGCACCGCAAAGGCGACGGCATCAGGGTAATTACCCCATGCGCGAATAATGTAGACCAGCACGCCGATCAACGCGCCGTAGATCACCCGCCCGCGATTGGACACTGCCGAGCTTACCGGGTCGGTGATAATGAAGAACGCACCGAACATGGTGGCGCCGCTGAACAGATTGAACAGTGCGCCGCCGCCGGAGGCAGAGCTGCCGCCGTCGTTAAACAACAGAGCCATAATGGCAATCGCCAGCAGCATGCTCAGGGGCGCGTGCCAAGTGAAGACGCGGCGATAGAGTAGATACAGCCCGCCGAGCAAAAAGGCCAGGTTGACCCATTCCCAACCGATGCCCGCTACGGTGCCGAATTGTGGGGTTTGTGCCCACAGGTCGTCGACCAGTAGCGCGTCGTTTTGTTTGAGGATATCCAGCGGTGTGGCCATGCTCACACCGTCTATGGGGGCACTGCCAATGCCGAGGCTACGCAACAGTGCGTCGACGGGGCCGAGAAGCTCGGATGCCGGCACGGCGCCGAGCGGTGCCAGCCAGTTAGTCATTTCAACCGGGAAGGAGATCAGCAGCAATACATAAGCTGCCATTGCCGGATTAAACGGGTTGTAGCCCATGCCGCCGTACATGTGCTTGCACAGTAAGATGGCGAAACCGGTGCCCACCAAAATCAGCCAAATGGGCGAGCCGGGTGGCAGGGCGATACCGAGTAAGAACGCGGTGACCAGTGCACTGCAATCGTTTAAATAAAACGCGATGGGGCGTTTGCGCAACTTCAGGGCCAGTGCTTCAAAAGCAAGGGCGCTCAGGCTGGCCCACAACACATTGGTGAGGGTGCCAAAACCAAAAAACCAGGTGAGTGCCACCAAGCCTGGAATGGTCGCCATTAACACCAGGCGCATGACGCGGCCGGTGCTCATCGGGCCGTGGGCGTGGGGGGAACTTACTTTCAAAAACGCCATGATCAGTTCTCTTCCTGGCTAAGGGCGTCCAAGGCCTGACGAGCCTCGTCCAGCTTGCCCTGCAATTTGGCCAGGGTGTCGGACAGAATCGCGGCGTTGTCGTCGCCATCGGCCTGGGCTTGGTCGAGTTTTTGCTGGGTTTTGGCAATGCGCTTTTCCAGCGAGCTGACCGCGTTGCGCGCCTTGTCCGCCTCGCTCAACTCGGCATTGGCGTTGCGTGCGGCCAGTGCCCGGGCAATGGCCTGGGCGGCGGGGTCGTCGGCATTGCTTGCCTCGGCGGCCGGTTCAGGCTCGGCGGCGGGCAGGGCTGCCAGTTCAGCGCGCAGTTTGTCCAGCTTCGCCTGAGTTTTTTCTACGGCAGTGGCAAAGGCGGCAGCATTGGCATCGCCCTGGGCCTGCGCATCAGCGTGTTTTTGCTGGGCAGCGTCGAGGCGTTTTTCGGTGCTGGCAATTTGCGTCGTCAGGCGCTCGCGGGCGGCATCCGGGCTTTCCGTTTCAGCCCCACCTGCACGCTTGGCCTGGGCGCGGGCGATCGCCGCGGCTGCCGGGTCGTCGCTAACACTTTCGGCGGGCGCAGGTGCCTGGCTGGCGCGGTGGGCGTCGAGCTCCTTGCGCAGTGCTTGCAACTTGCCCTCGGTTTTTTCTACGCCGCTGCGGAAGGCCTCAACATTGTCATCATTGTTGTCGATGGCCAACTGTAATTTTTGCTGGGCCGCTGCCAAGCGTTTTTCAGTGCTGGCCAGCTGTTTTTCCAGACGGGCGGTTTTTTCTTCGGCAGTTTCGCTGACGGCGTCGCCACTTCGCGCGGCTTGGGCGCGGGCAATGGCCGCCTGGGCGGGGTCTTGCGGCGGGTTGTCGGCGCCACCGGACTTTTTCGCCTTACTGCGGGCGATTGCAGCCTGGATAATGTCGTCTTTACTGCCGTCTTTGGTGGCAGATTGTTGCTTGGCCTTAGCCGCTTCCAGGCGCGCCTTGCGCTTGGCTTCTTTCTCGGCGGCCTCGCGTTCGATACGTGCCTGCCGCGCCTCGAAGCGCTCTTTTGAGCGCTCGGCCTTTATCTTGTCTTGCTGGGCCTGGCGAATTTCTGCCTTGGAGGCGCGGTAGTACTGCACCAGCGGGATATTGCTGGGGCAGACGTAGGAGCAGGCGCCGCATTCAATGCAGTCGGCGAGGTTGTGTTCCTCGAGTTTGTCGTGCTCCTGCGCGCGTGAAAACCAGTACATTTGCTGGGGCAGCAGCGATACCGGACAGGCTTCGGCGCACATGCCGCAGCGAATACAGGCTTGTGCAGGTGGCGGTGGCGGCAGTTCCTCAACGGTGGGTGCCAGCACGCAGTTGCTGGTTTTGACGATGGGCACCGCGGTATCTTGCAGGGTGTAGCCCATCATCGGTCCACCCATAATCAGGCGAATGCAGCGACTGGCGTCGAAGTGGCTGAGGTCGAGTAGATATTGCACCGGGGTGCCGATCAATACGTCGTAGTTGCGCGGTGTGCTGCAGGCCTCTCCGGTGACGGTGGTTACGCGGGAGATCAGCGGTTCACCGTGGCAAACGGCGCGATAGATGGCGCGAGCGCTGCCGATATTCTGACAGACAATACCGATATCGGCGGGCAGGCCGCCGGAGGGGACTTCCTTGCCGGTGAGAATTTGAATCAGCTGCTTTTCGCCGCCTGACGGGTACTTGGTGGGGAAGCTCACCACTTCAATGCCGGTGCCTTCGGCGGCAGCGCGCATGGCTGCCAGCGCTTCGGGCTTGTTGTCTTCAACGCCGATCAGGGTCTCGTTTGGCTCGACAATATGCCGCAGGATTTCGGCGCCAGCGATAATTTCGGCGGCGCGCTCCTGCATTAAAATATCATCGGCGGTGATATAGGGCTCACACTCGGTGCCGTTGAGGATCAGTGTTTCAATGGGTTTGTCTTTACTGCCACTGAGTTTTACCGAGCTTGGAAAACCGGCGCCGCCCATCCCGGCAATACCGGCGTTGCGGATGGTGTCGACCAGGGTGTTTTTGTCGAGGCTGCGGTAGTCGCTAATGCCCTGATGGCTGATCCATTCGTCTTTGCCGTCGCAGTTGATTACCACGCAGGGCGCACTCATGCCCGACGGGTGGGGGATAACGCGCGGTTCAATGGCGGCTACTGTGCCAGAGCTGGGCGCGTGCACGGGCGCACTGACAAAGCCCTTGGCCTCGCCGATCATCTGACCTTTTAGTACGCGGTCGCCGACATTAACAATGGGCGCGGCGGGTGCGCCGATGTGCTGTGACAGCGGCACAATCAATTGGGCCGGAATACCAGCGGCGCGGATATTGTCTTGCAGTGATTGTGTTTTATTCTCGGGCGGGTGAATGCCGCCGTGAATGTCCCAAATCTTTCTCATGCTTCGTGACTATCCTCGGGCGTGCGTTCAGGCCGCTTCAATCGGCGAGTTGCCGCGGCGGTCGCTGGCGATTAGGTCTTCTGTCGGCTGCGGCTTGTCCCAGTGCCAGGTCTGCAATGTGGTCTCGATGGGCCGCATCTCTATGCAATCCACCGGGCAGGGCTCAACACAAAGGTCGCAGCCGGTGCACTCGCTCGCGATAACGGTGTGCATATGCTTGGCGGCGCCGAGTATGGCGTCGACGGGGCAGGCTTGAATGCACTTGGTACAGCCGATGCATTCGTCCTCGCGAATATAGGCCACGGAGGGTACGGCTTCTTCAGCGGCGTCGAGAGGTTTGGCCTCCACACCCAGCAGGTCGGCAAGCGCTGCGATGGTCGCCTCGCCGCCGGGCGGGCACTTGTTAATGTCGTCGCCGTTGGCAATGGCTTCGGCATAGGGGCGGCAGCCAGGGTAGCCGCATTGGCCACACTGGGTTTGCGGCAGCAGCGCTTCTACCTGATCGGCGATGGGGTCGCCCTCGGTCTTAAATTTTACCGAAGCAAAACCCAGTAGTGCGCCGAATACTAGGCCCAGACTGACCAGTGCCAGTAGCGCTGCAGCGAAGGGGTGTTGAGTAATTAGCTCGATCATAAAGGCTCCGCTATACCAGTCCGGCAAAGCCCATAAAGGCGAGAGACATCAGCCCGGCGGTTACCATGCCAACCGCGGCACCTTTGAAGGGCACCGGTACATCGGCAACGGCGATGCGCTCGCGCATGGCGGCAAACAGCACTAACACCATGGAAAAGCCCGCCGCGGCACCGAAGCCGTAGAGTGCGGATTCGACGAAGTTGTGCTCTTTGTTAATGTTCAGCAGGGCGACACCGAGTACCGCGCAGTTGGTGGTGATGAGCGGGAGAAAAACGCCCAGTACTTTGTAGAGCAGGGGGCTGGTTTTGCGCACGACCATTTCGGTGAATTGCACAACCACGGCGATCACCAGGATAAAGGTAATGGTGCGCAGATATTCCAAACCGAGCGGCTGCAGCAGCCATTCGTAGGTCATCCAGCTGCAGATAGAGGCCAGTGTCAGTACGAAGGTAGTGGCACTCGACATGCCAATAGCGGTTTCCAGCTTGCTGGACACGCCCATAAAGGGGCACAGGCCAAGGAACTGAACCAACACGAAGTTGTTCACTAAAATGGCGCCGAGCAAAAGTATTGTGTAATCCGCTAGCAAAGCGCTTGCCTCTATTGCCGTGGAGCAGGGCGGCTACAAATGACCGCCCGCTATTTATTGTGATCGAGATGCTATTTTATTTCGATCAAGTGTTCAATTTAAAATCTTTTAATCCACAATGCATTATCGGCAAAATCGATAATGCTTACTGGACTCTCATGCCGGGTTTGGCGCCCTCGTGGGGTTCCAGCAGCCACAGTTCGTCGCCACCGGGGCCTGCGGCCAGCACCATGCCCTCAGACACACCGAAGCGCATCTTGCGCGGCGCCAGATTGGCCACCATCACCGTGAGTTTGCCGATCAGTTGCTCAGGGCTATAGGCGGCTTTGATCCCCGAGAACACGTGTTTTTGACCGTGTTCGCCGAGATCCAGCGTCAGTTGCAGCAGTTTGTCTGCCCCTTCAACGGCCTGGGCATCGACAATCTTGGCCAGGCGCAGATCTATTTTGGCAAAGTCTGGAAACTCTATCGTGTCCGCAATGGCATCGTCATTGATCTGGGCCGCCTTTTTCTCTGGCTTTTTGCTGGCTTTTTGTACGGTCTTCACCGCCTCGATGGATTGCCGACTGTCGTCGACCATGGCTTGCACCTTGTCGCTGTCGACGCGAGCCATCATGGCTTTGAAGTTTTCAATTTTGTGGTCGAGTAGTGGGGTGAATTCCTCTGACCAGCTCAGGCGAATATTCAGGAATTGCTCAACCTGCTCGGCAAGCTTTGGCAGCACCGGAGCGAGGTAGGTAACCAGTACGCGGAACACATTGATGCACTGCGAGGCGACCGCCGCCGCTTCTTGCTTGCCGTCTTCCTGTTTTGCCAGCTTCCAGGGCTCACAGGCGTCGAAGTATTCATTGGTCGCGTCGGCCAGTGCCATAATTTCGCGCACGGCTTTGCCGTAATCACGGCGCTCGAGGTGCTTGGCGATGTCGTCGGCGGCGCCGGTTACCTGTTGCCACAGCTCCGGCTTGTGAAGCTCGCTGCTCAGGCGGCCTTCATTCCCTTTGTGAACGAATTTGGCGCTGCGGCTGGCAATGTTGACCAGCTTGCCGATCAAATCGGCGTTCACTCGTTTGGTGAAATCTTCCAGATTCAGGTCGATGTCGTCGACCGCGCCGGAGAGCTTGGCGGCAAAGTAGTAGCGCAGGTACTCGGCGGGCAGGTGTTTGAGATAGGTTTCTGCCTTAATAAAGGTGCCGCGACTTTTGGACATCTTCTTGCCATTGACGGTAAGGAAGCCGTGGGCATAGATGGCCGTGGGCTGGCGGAAGCCCGCAGAGTCGAGCATGGCTGGCCAGAACAAGCCGTGGAAATTGATGATGTCTTTGCCGATGAAGTGGTAAAGCTCGGCCGTTGAGCCTTTTGCCCAGTAGTCATCGAAACTGCGGCCCTCGCGCTCGCACCAGTTGGCGCAGCTGGCCATGTAGCCGATGGGCGCGTCCAGCCAAACGTAGAAGTACTTGCCGGGTGCGCCGGGAATTTCAAAACCAAAGTACGGCGCATCGCGGGAAATATCCCAGCTTTGCAAGCCGGCATCGAGCCATTCGCGAAGCTTGTTGGCGATCTGTGGCTGCAGGGCCTCGCTGCTGGTCCAGTCGCGGAGCAGTTGCTCGAAGTCGCCCAATTTGAAGAAGTAATGGGTAGAGGCTTTCTCGACGGGAGTGGCACCGGAGATGGCCGAACGCGGATTGATCAGCTCGGCGGGGGTGTAGGTGGCACCACAGGCTTCGCAATTGTCGCCGTATTGGTCCTCGGTTTTACACTTCGGGCAGCTGCCTTTGATATAGCGGTCAGCCAAGAAGAGCTGCTTTTCGGGGTCGAATAGTTGGGTGATTTCGCGTTTCTCGATATGCCCATTGGCCTCGAGGCGGCGGTATATTTCTTCCGAATAATGTTGGCACTCGGGGGAGTGGGTACTGTAGTAGTTGTCGAACTCGATCAGGAAGCCGCCGAGGTCGCGCTCGTGCTCAGCCTTGACGCGAGCGATTTGCTCCTCCGGGGTGATGCCGAGTTTTTCCGCCGTCAGCATAATCGCGGTGCCGTGGGCATCATCAGCGCAGAGGTAGGCGCAGTCGTTGCCGCGCAATTTTTGAAAGCGCACCCAGATATCGGTTTGTATCGATTCGAGGAGGTGCCCCAGGTGCAGTGGGCCATTGGCGTAGGGCAGGGCACTGGTAACCAGAATCTTGCGCGACATGCTAATCCTTCATAAAACAATGAGTCAGAGACGTAGCGGCGTATACCGCGGTGTAGACTGTCCGGCGGCGTTGCCGTCGGGGGGCGATACTATAGCGTTTTTACGTTGCCGACGCATCTATGCGGCCGTTGTGAGGGCGCCTGCTGCGGCGTATACTCGCCCGCTTAGCCGCTGTAGTGACGCCTCGCCGAGGCCGCCCATATAGGAGCCTGTTTTGCCATCTGAACACGCCATTCAAGAGTGCTTGTCAGCCGTAACCCTGCCGGGGCTCAGTCAGCCGCTGGCAAGTATTGCCAACATTCGCATGCCTGCCGAGGGTGTTTGCGAGGTGGTGCTGGGCTTTCCGGCGCGCAGCCACCAACAGCAGTACGAGGCATTTTTGCGCGACAGTTTGGCGGCGCAGGGGCTGTCTTGTGAGGTGAGCGTGAGTTGGGAAATCGCCGCTCACCAGGCGTCTCAGGGCATTAAAAACATGGAAAATGTCCGCAATATTATTGCGGTGGCATCGGGTAAGGGAGGCGTGGGTAAATCAACCACGTCGGTGAATCTTGCCTTGGCACTGGCCGCAGAGGGCGCGAGAGTTGGCCTGTTGGATGCCGATATATACGGCCCAAGCGTACAGATGATGCTGGGCGTTGAGTCGGGTGTGCGCCCCAAGCAATACGGCACACAGTATCTGTTGCCCATTGAGGCGCAGGGTATCCAGTCAATGTCGATGGCGTATTTGGTGACCGAGAAAACACCGATGGTATGGCGCGGCCCCATGGCAACCGGTGCGCTGCAGCAGTTGTTATACCAAACCTATTGGCAGGATCTGGATTACCTGATTATCGACATGCCGCCGGGAACCGGTGATATTCAGTTGACGCTGTCACAGAAGGTACCTGTTGCAGGTGCTGTTGTGGTCACGACGCCACAGGACATCGCCTTGCTCGATGCCAAGAAGGGCATTGAGATGTTCGCCAAAGTGTCGGTACCGGTGCTGGGCGTGGTCGAGAATATGGCGGTGCATGTGTGCAGTAAGTGCGGTCATGCCGAACATATATTTGGTGAGGGCGGTGGCGAGCATATCGCTCGTGACTACGCTGTGCCGATGCTGGGCGCCTTGCCGTTGTCGATGCAGATTCGTGAACAAGCGGATCGCGGCGCCCCGGTGGTGACGCAGGCGCCTGACAGTGAAGCGGCACAATTGTATCGCGATATGGCCACGGCCACTGCGGTCGAGTTGGCCCGACGCCAGCGCAGCAGTGCGGCGGCACCACAGATTTCTATTAGCGACGATTAATACTATTTGCTGCCAATGCGGCGGCTCAGGGGAAAGCAATGGCGATTAAATCAGACAAGTGGATTCGTCGAATGGCCGAGTCAGAAGGGATGATCGAGCCCTTCGAGCCGGGGCAGGTGCGCGAGCAGGATGGCAATCGAATCATCAGCTACGGTACTTCCAGCTACGGCTACGATGTGCGCTGTGCCAATGAGTTTAAGGTGTTTACCAATACTTACTCGGCAACGGTTGACCCCAAGGCCTTTGACGACCGCAGTTTCGTAAACATTACGGGCGATTCCTGCATTATTCCGCCCAACTCGTTCGCGCTGGCGCGCACCGTTGAGTATTTTCGGATTCCGCGCAGTGTATTGACTGTGTGTTTGGGTAAGTCCACCTATGCGCGCTGTGGCATCATCGTGAATGTCACGCCACTGGAGCCCGAGTGGGAAGGTCACGTGACTTTGGAATTTTCCAATACCACCACGCTGCCGGCGAAGATATACGCCAATGAAGGTGTCGCGCAGATGCTGTTTTTTGAATCTGATGAGGTGTGCGAGGTGAGTTACCGCGACCGGGGCGGCAAGTATCAGGGACAGCGCGGCGTGACGCTGCCAAAAACCTGATAGTGCGTGATTGCTCAGCGCGGGGGCGTGTCGAACTCGGCGCTGAGCAGGTTCATCGAATAAAGCTCGTCGTCTTCGCGTTGTTCTAGTTTCACTATCAAGTAGTTCAATTCCGGCGCCAGCCAGATAAACGTTTCGCTGCTGCTGCCGTCGCGATGCTTGCGCAGCTTCACGGTTTGCAATGTGCCCATTGCCGTCTCAATACGCTCTTCACCGATGCGGCTGATGCCATAGGTTTTGAGCTTGCCCTTTCTTTTTACTACCGTCTGATTCTGCTGTGAATCCAGCTGGCCTTTGATCAACATTTCACGCAACTGCAGTTGGGCGCTCAGTTGGTCGCTGAAGTGAGGCTTGAGGGCTTTCTGCCAGGGCTTTTTGGCCTGCTTGTCGGAAACGGTTTGCTTGGCCCAGTCGAAGGTCAGTTCGAGGTTTTTCTTACTGCTGACATTGTTTTCGTAGCGGTAAGACAGGGGGCGCAACTTGCCCTTGTGCACTTCCAGTTTGCTTTCTTCGTCGACTTTAAAGAAAAACAATTTCGCGTGTTGGCTGAGCCGCCAGTGGTCGCCGTCGCGCTCCAGAATACGTTCAGCCTTGGTGCTGAGGCCGTCGTGGCTGATTTGGTAGTGCGCGCGATAGGGGGTGAGGGCATCGGCGTCGGCGTGGACAAGGCCGACACTGCAGGCAAGCAGCAGAGCGCTCGCCAGGGCCTTAATGCTCGTTAAAGATAACGCCGTGCTGAGGAAGTTCCTGTTCATCGAGTACCGCCTTTGAAGCCACGAGAGACAATCGCCCTTCGGCAAACCAGCGAGCCGCCAAAGGATAAATTTGATGCTCTTTGGACAAGACCTTGTTGGCAAGAGTTGCAGCATCATCGCCAGCGTTTATCGGTATTTTTGCCTGAATTATCGCCGGGCCGCCATCCAGCTCTTCGGTAACAAAGTGCACCGTGGCGCCGGCTTCGCGGTCACCGGCATCCAGCGCGCGCTGGTGGGTGTTGAGGCCGGGGTACTTCGGCAGCAGTGAGGGGTGAATATTCAGCAGGCGCCCCAGATAGTGGCGCACGAAGCCGCCTGTGAGAATGCGCATAAAACCAGCGAGGATCACGAGATCGGGCCGGTGTTGGTCGATGGTTTCCTGCAGCGCGGCATCAAACGCCTCGCGGCTGCTGAAGTCGGTGTGTGGCAAGCAGTTAGTGGCTATTCCTGCGCGTTCGGCCCGCTGCAGGCCGCCAGCGTCAGCCTTGTTGCTGATAACGGCGACGACGTCGCCACCGCCCAGCTGCTGCGCTTGGGCGGCATCGATAATGGACTGCAGGTTCGAGCCGCCACCGGAGATCAGAACTACTATACGACAGCCCATCATTTACAGGTCGCTGATAACCACTCGGTCTGCGTCGTCATCGCCGGCCTCAATGCGGCCAATGACCATGGCTGTCTCGCCGTGCTGATGAAGCATGTCGACAATGCTATCGGCTTGCTCTGCTGATACGGCCATGACCATGCCGATACCACAGTTGAAGGTGCGGTACATTTCGCGTGCTTCGACATTGCCTTGCTCTTGCAGCCAGTCGAAGATGGCGGGACGCTGCCAGCTGTCGCTGTCGATAACTGCGCGGGTGTTGCGCGGCAGTACGCGTGGGATGTTCTCCAGTAAGCCGCCACCAGTGATGTGGGCGAGCGCATTAACCTGGAACTGTTTAATGATATTCAGCACCGGCTTCACGTAGATGCGCGTGGGCGCGAGCAGGGTTTCACCCAGTGTGCTGTCGCCAAACTCGCTGTCGAGCGCCTGACCACTGTGATCGATGATTTTGCGAATCAGCGAATAGCCGTTGGAGTGAGGGCCAGAGGAACCGATGCCAACCAGTGCATCGCCGATGCGAACAGAGCTGCCGTCAATAATGCCGGACTTCTCCACAACGCCAACACAGAAGCCAGCCAGGTCGTAGTCTTCACCTTCATACATGCCGGGCATTTCTGCGGTTTCACCGCCGACCAGTGCGCAGCCCGATTGTTCGCAACCGGCGCCGATGCCGGTAACGACACTGCTGGCAATATCGACGTTGAGCTTGCCTGTAGCGTAATAATCGAGGAAGAACAGCGGTTCAGCGCCTGTTACTAGCAGGTCGTTGACACACATTGCGACGAGGTCGATACCAATGCTGTCGTGAATGCCTGTGTCCATCGCCAGTTTTAGCTTGGTGCCGACACCGTCTGTGCCCGACACCAGGACGGGTTCTTTATAGCCGGTCGGCAGTTGGCACAGGGCGCCAAAACCACCGAGGCCGCTCATGACTTCTGGGCGACGCGTACGTTTGGCAACATCTTTGATGCGCTCGACGAGTGCATCTCCGGCGTCAATGTCTACACCGGCATCTTTGTAACTCAGGCTGGGCTTGTTGGTATCAGTCATAGTGCTTGGCTGTCCTCTTTGAGGGCGCTATTCTAGCTTGGTTGGTCGCGCAATTCAGCAGCTAAATCGGGAATTTTGCGCTGCTTCAGGACTTGGTAGGCGCGCCTTGCTAAACTGTGGCGCCAGTTTCAGGTAGAGGGATTTTAATACTGTGATTAATGCGCTAAAGCGGCCGCTGCTCTTGTTGCTAGCCGCCTGCCTGTGCTCGGCCGCTGTCGCGGGCCGTGTCGATGACCTCTACAAGGGGCGCGAGGCCGTTGCCGAACAGTCCCCAGCGACCCTCCGCCGCGGCGCGGCCAGTGCGTTGGAGCAAGTCTTCGTGCGTGTGTCCGGCCAGGGCCAGCTGCCACAGTCCTCCGCACTTTCTGAAGCACTGGCTTCCCCCGAACCATTTTTGACTCGCTACAGTTATCGCCGTGAAAACACCGATGGCGAAGAGCGTCTTTGGCTGGACATGAAGTTCTCTCCTCGGCAGGTCAATGCGGTGCTTCAATCAGCCGGTTTGCCGGTGTGGTCGGCAAATCGTCCCACGGTATTACTGTGGCTGGTTGTCGACACGCCAGAGGGGCGAAGCTTCCTCGGCAGCGGTAGCCACCCGGCCCTAGAAAAGGCGCTCCAGGATGCTGTGGCACGCCGTGGCCTGGCATTGCAGCTGCCGTTATTTGACTTGATTGACGCGGGTAATATGAGTGCGCAGGCTTTGTGGCAAATGCCCGAGGGCCGAGTTCGCGAAGCCTCGCAACGCTATGCGCCGCCCTTCATTCTTATGGGGCGGGCCTCGCAATTGTCCACTGGCCAGTGGTTGGCGAGCTGGGCCTTGCTCGATGAGCAGAGCGGCGAACGCTTTGATACCCAGAGTCAGCAAGACAGTGGCTTTCTGGCGGCAGCGGTCGATAGGGTCGCCGATGTTCAAGCGCGTCGCTACGCGGTCAACAGTGTTGCCGGTGCCGGTGGGCGCACGCTGATCCATGTGAGTGGCCTCACGCACTTTGACGACTACGCGCAGATGGTGAGTTATCTGGAATCTCTTGCGGTCATAGAGCACGCGAATGCGGCGTGGGCGTTTGGCGAGGAATTGGTGCTGGAGTTGGTGTTGAAAGACGATATGGATAAAGTCGAGCGCTATCTGCAACTGGACGGCCGCCTGCGCCGCGCCACTGAGGGCATAGGCCGCAGCCGGTCGCCACTGGCGACGCAAGGCAACTATATCTGGCAGGGGCAGCCATGACAGTGAATGTTCGCTGGTTATGGTGGCTGGGGGGACTTTTACTGCTGGCGTGGTTGCTCAATGCCCTCAGCCCAATATTAATGCCTTTCGCCATTGCCTCAGTGCTGGCGTATATGGGGGATCCGCTCGCCGACCGCTTAGAGGCCAGAGGCGTGGGCCGAACCATGTCGGTGGTGTTGGTCTTCAGCGGCTTGTCGCTGTTCTCGCTGCTGATGTTTTTAATCACCTTGCCGTTGTTGCTGGATCAAATGCAACTGCTGGTGCAGCGTTTATACGCGCTGGTTGGATGGTTGCAAGAGACGGCGCTGCCCGGGTTGCGTGGTTTTTTGGATTTGCCTGAGCAGGCCCAGCCAATCGATACGGCTAAAGAAGCGATCAGCAAACACTGGGATGCGGCAGGTGGCATTTTTGTCTATGTGTGGCAAAAAATAAGTGGCTCCAGTGTCGCGGTGATGACGTGGGTGGCGAACATCACGCTCATCCCTGTTGTTACGTTCTATCTGTTGCGCGATTGGGATGTGATGATGGCGGCAATTCGCAAGCTGCTGCCGCGTTCCCACGAAGCGCTGTATGTTGATATCGCGCGCCAATGCGACGAGATATTAGGTGCCTTTGCGCGCGGGCAATTTTTGGTGATGTTATCGCTCGGTGCGATATACACCGTCGGTCTGTTTATCCTCGGGCTTGACCTGGCATTGGTGTTGGGCTTGGCCGCTGGCATGGCCAGTATTGTCCCCTACCTAGGGTTTATCGTCGGTATCGCTGCGTCGGGGTTGGCGGCGTATTTTCAATTTGACCTGTCCTGGCAATTGTTGGGCGTTGCAGTGGTGTTTGGTATTGGCCAACTGTTGGAAAGTTTGTATTTAACCCCGTCGCTGGTGGGTGACAAAATCGGCCTGCACCCGGTAATGGTGATATTTGCCATATTGGCAGGGGGCCAGTTGTTCGGCTTTCTCGGTATTTTGTTAGCGCTGCCGGTTGCCTCGGTAATGAAGGTGATGGCCGGCTATCTTCACGACGCCTATTTGCGCAGCGAGTGGTATCAAGAAGGTGGAGAAATCCCCCTGGTGCTTGAAGACGAGGACGAGGACTGATGGCGTCAACGCAGTTGCCCCTCGCGCTTAGCCTCGATACGGAAGCGACCTTTGATAATTACTATGTCGCCCCGTCGCAGCAGCTTCCGGTAGCAGTCTTAAAGGGGGTGGCAACGGGACAGGGCGAGAAGCTGGTTTACCTCGCTGGGCGCAGTGGTCGGCGGCACCTGTTGCAAGCCTGTTGCCAGTTGGCCGACGCGCAGGGGCGTTCGGTGCGCTATATCCCCGCCGCAGAATTGCTGGACTATCCCGCTGAAATGGTACTGGAAGATGCCGATTTAGCAGACCTCGTGTGCATAGACGGTTTGTCAGCCATTGCCGGCCGCAGCGACTGGGAAGTGGCGCTGTTTAGTCTTTATAATCGCGCGCTTGGCGGGGGCTGCTCGCTGCTTTTTGCGTCTACCGAGGTCCCTGATCAGTTGGCGATTGAGCTGCCTGACCTGGCGTCTCGCCTGCAGAGCTTTAGCGTTTATCGACTCTCTGAACTTAGCGAGGAGGAACGAATCGCCGCGCTTTGTCACCGTGCTCAAATTATGGGCCTGGATATTAACGAGGCCCTCGCAGAGTTTATCTATCGCCGTTGCCAGCGTGATCTAAAAGCGCTATTTGGCGTACTAAGCGACTTAGACCGTCACAGCCTGGCGCGGCAACGGCGACTGACGATCCCGTTTGTAAAAGAAATAATGTCTTGGTGAGTGAACTTTTCACTCAATCCAGACTCTCGATGCGGGCGTGGCGTTGCGAATAGTGGTTGCTTCTTTCTTGCGGAGCTTCTATAACTCTTTGCAACGCCGTCGCGGTAAAATTACTGAAAAGCAGGCGTGCAAGGGCATACTTGCGTGTTATTCTTGAGCCAAGACCCACCATTAAGGTAGGGCGACGGAAGACCTAAGTGATAATCAGGGGAGCTAAAAAATGCGTAAACAATTAATGGGTGCTGCGATTGCTGCGGTAATTGCCGCACCAGCGATGGCAGATGACCACAGCAACAAGTGGTACTTAAATGCCGGCGTAGGTTATCAAGTTTTTGATTCTGCTTGGGACCTGGAAGAAACTGCTGCGGCGTTGTTCAGCGTTGAACAAAAGCTCAGCAAGGACTGGGGTGTGGAAGTGGGTGTTAGCTACGCTGACGCTGACAACCGTTACAACAACAGTGCTGCTGACGCTGAAGTAACGTTCATTTCTGCTAACGCGATTCGCTACTACAACACTGAGTCTAAGATCGAGCCCTACGCGGCCATTGGTCTTGGCATGGGTGTGGTGAACTTTGACGTAATCCGCGAAGAAGAAATTACTCAAGCCAACTTGGGTGGCGGTTTCCGTTACGCATTGTCTGGTCCTCTGTCTCTGCGTGCTGATGCTCGTTACTTCTACGGTTTCGATCATGAAACTAACGACGGTATCGTCTCTCTGGGCCTGAGCTACGCGTTCGGCGGCGAGTCTAAGCCGGCTCCTGCTCCAGCGCCTGTTCAAAGCAATGACAGCGATGCTGACGGTGTTGAAGATGGTGCTGACCAGTGCCCAGGCACACCAGCAGGTGTTGCTGTTGACGCCAAAGGCTGTGCCTTGGACAAAGACGGTGACGGTGTACCTAACTACCGCGACAAGTGCCCCAACACACCAGCGGGCCGCCAGGTTGATAAATTCGGTTGTAAGTTTGTACTCAAGCACACCGAGTCGATCAAAATGGACGTGAAATTCCCACTGAACTCCGATGCGATTCCTGCATCGCAAATCAGCGAGCTGAAGAAGGTCGCTGAGTTCATGAAGCGCTTCGGTGGTGTTAAAGCCGTTGTTGAAGGTCACTCTGACAGCACTGGTGCTGCGGCCTACAACAAGCAGCTGTCTCAGCGTCGCGCCGACGCCGTTCGCAATGCTCTGATTAAAGAGTTCGGCATTGATGCCAGCCGTCTGAGTGCGATTGGTTACGGTGAAGAGCGTCCTATCGCTGACAACAGCACCAAGGCAGGCCGTCAGGCTAACCGCCGCGTTGTTGCAGTAATGGAAGCAGAAGTCGCTAAATAAATCGCGACTGGTGTATACCGGAAGGGGCCCCTGAGGGCCCCTTTTTTTGCCTGAATTTCGACCCCCTCCTGTTAAATACTCCCAACTTGTCATGCCCCAATTGAGGGCGAGTTGTTCTGTGTTGCCGAATAGCCCGCCGTATTTACTGGCTTTCAGCCTGATTTAGTTAGTTGGCATAGTTCTTGTTAAATCCAGAGTAGATGCGGTGATTTGCTTGGCAATTCACCAAGTTGGTGCGCTTTTTTAGCCCCCGCGGGCTCGGTTTAGCACACAAACAGTGCGCAACAATGAGGGATTTCATGATATTCGGTCGCAGAAAACGCAAGCCCATTACGATTGCTGACAAGCAGGTAGTGGACTGGAAGTACGCCGTCTGTGGTTATTGCTCCACGGGGTGCTCAATTGAGGTCGGGTTGAATGCCGACGGGAAGCCGGTGGCGAGTCGTGGCAAGGGCAATGCGCCGGTTAATCAAGGCAAGCTGTGCATAAAGGGTATCTTTGAGCATGAACTGAGTGGCACCGCTGGTCGTGGTACGCAGCCGCTGATGCGCGACCGGATATACGACGCGTTTTCTCCAGCCAGTTGGGATAGCGCGCTCGATCGCACGGCTGAGGAGTTTATGCGAATCCAGCAGAAGTACGGTCGCGATAGCGTGGCGATTGTGTCCACCGGCCAACTGCTGACAGAAGAGTTTTACACCCTGGGAAAGTTGGTTCGCGGGGTAATTGGTAGCAACAACTACGATGGCAACACCACACTGTGTATGGCATCGGCAGTGTCCGGTTATAAACGCTCCTTCGGCGCTGATGGGCCGCCCGGCTGCTACGAGGACTTCGAAAATACTCACTGCCTGATGGCCTTTGGCTCAAACCTCCCTGAGCAACACCCCATTATTTATTGGCGACTAAAAGAGGCGCTGGAGAAGCGCAAGTTTCCACTGATTGTTGTCGACCCGCGCGTGACCATGCTGGCGCAATTTGCCGATATCCACTTACCGATAACGCCGGGTACTGACCTGGTGCTGCTAAACGCCTTAGCTCACGTCATTTTGAAGGAGGGCTTGCAGGATCAGGCTTATATAGACGCCCACTGCAACAGCTTTGATGAGCTTGCCGCGACAGTAGAAAAATATGACCCCATCACTGCCTCGCGGATATGTGGTATCGACCCAGACACCATCAAGCATGTGGCCCGCATTTACGCAAAGGCACCGTCGGCAATGAGTATCTGGACGATGGGTATTAATCAGAGTACCCACGGCACCGACGGCGTGTGCGGCATTAATAACCTCAACCTGATTACCGGCAATATCGGCGTGCCCGGCGGGACCAGCCTGTCTATTACCGGCCAGTGCAACGCCATGGGCACCCGGGAGTGGTCATCCTGCTCGGGCTTGCCGGGCTATCGTATGCTTGAGAAGCCGGAACACCGCAAGGAGGTGGCCCAGTTTTGGGGGGTTGATGAATCCTTCTTCCCGGCAAAGCGCGGTTTGCAACAGACCGATATTTTTCCGGCGATAGAGTCGGGCGACATTAAGGCCTTGTGGATTGTTGCCACCAACCCGTTGACCTCCATGCCGAACCAACCGCGAATTAAAAAGGCCTTGGAGAAGCTCGAATTCATGGTGGTGCAGGACGGCTACCGCGACTGTGAAACGGTCGACTATGCCCATGTTTATCTTCCCGCTGCCGTGTGGGGTGAAAAAGAAGGGGTACAAACGAACACTGAACGGCGGGTAAATTTGGTGCGCAAGTTTACCTCGCCGCCGGGGGACGCCAAGCCCGATCATTGGATTTTCTCGCAGCTGGCCAAACGTTTTGAGCGGGGCAGGGATATCGCTTTTCCCGAGACGACCTCTGAAATTTTCGATGAAATGAAGCAGTTGTCAAAAGGTCGCGGCCGGAATTTGGATATCTCCGGCATGAGCCATGATCTGATTGAAGCGCAGCGCGGCATCCAATGGCCGATGCGCGAGGGTGATGAAACGGGTAGCCCACGGTTGTACAGCGACGGCGTATTTCCCACTGCAAACGGGCGCGCCAACCTGCTGGCCATGGACTACATCGAGGACAATGAGGTACCGGATGAGCACTATCCTTTCTGGATGAACAGCGGCCGTGTCGTGGAGCATTTCCACACCCGCACTAAAACCGGAAAAATTGGAAACCTCAATAAGTTCAGTCCAACGCCTTACATGGAAATGAATCCAGACTCCGCGCGCGCGGCCGGGGTGAGCCACCAGAGCTATGTGCGTTTGGTGTCGCGTCGCGGCGACGCTGTCGTTATGGTGCAGCTCACGCAGCGGGTTCCCCGCAATATGCTGTTTATCCCCATGCATTATCACGACTGTGTTAACCGGCTGTCGCTGGGATTGCTTGACCCCTATTCCCGCCAGCCAGCCTTCAAGCAGTGTGCCGTGCGCATTGAACATATTGATCAAAAGGAGGCGGCGCGACTCAACGTTGAACGTCGGGCTTTCTAGTTGGCCGTGTTAGCCGTGACATCCCCCATTACACCAAGAAGGGCTTAGTTTATGTGGAAGGTTCGAGACGATGAGCCGCAGTACGCTTTCCTGAAAGAGTCTGGCGCGCCTGAGGTGAATTACTATGAGGCGCCCATTGATCTGATCGCCCGCAGCGGCGGCGCTGTGCCTGCCGGGCGCGAAATGTTTATCAATGAAGAGCCTGGCGTGGGCAGCAACCCGAATCGCAACAAGCAACACGCCTTTCACTTTACCGCCGACAACTGCATTGGCTGCCACGCCTGTGAGGCTGCGTGCAGTGAAAAAAATGATAACCCAGCGCATATCAGCTTTCGGTCAGTGGGCTATGTCGAGGGAGGCAGTTACCCCGATTTCAAGCGCATGAATATCTCAATGGCCTGTAATCATTGCGATGATCCGGTGTGTTTGAAGGGGTGCCCAACGCGCGCCTATACCAAACATGTTGAGTATGGCGCGGTATTGCAAGACCCGGAAACCTGTTTTGGTTGCGGTTATTGCACGTGGGTTTGCCCCTACAATGCGCCGCAGTTAGACCCAATAAAAGGCCAGGTGAGCAAATGCAATATGTGCGTTGATCGCCTGGAAGTAAATTTAAAGCCGGCCTGTGTTTCTGCCTGCCTGGGTAACGCGCTTAATTTTGGTGTCGTGGAAGATCTGCCGGAGAATCGCGAGCAGGCGAAGCTCAGTATTCCCGGTTTTCCCAGCCCGGAAATTACGCATCCGAATATTCGTTTCCAGCAAACTAAACGCATGCCGGATGAGGTGACACGCACCGATGGTATGGCGGTGAAATATCACAAAGATGAGCAGGGTGAGTACCGCCCGGTTGTGGACCAGAAAAAGGGCGTTGAAAAGCGTTGGGGGCTGGACAAGCTGAGCTCTCGCGAAAACCCCTTGGTGATTTTTACACTGGTTAGTCAGGCGTCCTTGGGGGCCTTTGCTATCAGTACGCTGGGTTCGGCATTCGCCCTTGAGCCGATACTCGCGCTGCGCTCATCGGCGCTGTATGTGCCGTTTGTTGCGCTGGTTGTCGCCCTGGCAGGTGTCGGTATGCTGATGTCGGCAACCCACTTGGGCAAGCCGCTGCGCTTTTACCGCGGCTTCAATAATCTTCGCCATTCCCCAGTGTGCCGCGAGGGCTTGGGCATGCTGCTATACATGGTGTTTGCCGGCCTGCATTTACTGAGCGTGCTGCCCGATAATGCGGTATTTCAGCGTTGGTTTGGCGATTGGGGGCACTACCCGGTAGCTGCCGCTGTGTTGAGTACACTCGCACTGGTGTCTGGCGCCGTTGGCCTGTATTACATGTATCGCTGCTATCGGATTCCTGCACGGCCCTTTTGGAATCACTGGCAAACAGGTAGCAGCTTTGTTGGCTCTGCCCTGGCTCTCGGCGGTATTGTTTGCTTGTGGTTTATGTTGCTTAGCGCGCCGGCCAGCGGCGCAGCTGAAAACACCGTCGCCATGCTTGCCCTGGCGGGCGGGCTGATTGTGGTCGCTGCGCTAATCGAGGGGCTGGGTCTGTGGCAACATGCCCGAGCAATGAATGTTGCCAACAACGAGGGCAGCGTTTCCCATTACATTCAAACAACGGTGTTTGCCAAAAGTTATCTGCTGCGCAATACGCTGTTGTTGCTTAGCGCGGTGATTGCTCTGGGCCTTACCCTCACGCAGGGTGGCGTCGCCACAGGCTTGATCGCGGCGGCGTTGAGCTTATGTGTGTTGGCCTATGCGGTAATTGGGCGGGCGCTGTTTTATGTATTGGTTGTACCGACCACGATGCCCGGCGCATTCTTCTGGAAGAACAAAGACTTCGAGGAACACGCCCGGGACATCGGCTTAGCCAACCTGCCGCAAGTCGGTGTGGTCGCCGATCTGCACTAAGCGAAGGTTCAGCGCGGGCCCAGAGAAAGTGCGAGAATCATACTGATCTCGCACAGTGGTCGGCCGCTCTGGGCCTGCAGCGTATTGAAGGCATCCTGTACCTTGATCAGGTCGCGTTTGGCAGTGATCTGGGTGCGGTCAACAATTCCCTCGGCCATCAAGGCGGTGGCCACGTCACGGCTCAATACGAACGTATCCTTGCCGACAAAGCGCAGGAAGTATTGGCCGCTATTGCCGCCGAGTCGGCAGCCATGTTTTTTCAGATATGCCCAAAGACCGATGGTGTCATCACTGGGCCAATCGGCGAGGAATTGGCCCACGCCACCATGCTTCTCCTGCAGCTCTAAAACGAAATGGGCGTTTTCCTGTACCGCGCGCACCTTACTCAGGTTGCGAATAATTCGCGTATCGCTGGCCATCTCCTCTATCTGCTCGGGGGAGCGCATCGCCACCCAGATGGGCAGAAAGCGATTGAAAACCTCCTCAAAGCCAGGCCACTTTTGGCCGACAACGCGCCACACAAAGCCCGCACGAAAAATACAGGCCGCCATTTCAGCGAGGTAGCGGTCGTCCGGTGTGCCGATCAGTTCAGCGGGGCTCTTATGGCTGGGCAATTGCGCTTCTATGGCAGCGATGCTGCCGTGTTGATCAATAGCGCGCGATAAATAACGGTCATAGAGCGTCGACATGTGATTTCTCCGAGTGCGGGCCAGCCTCATGCAGACGGATGATTGGGTGCTGCGGGGCGTGGGGCTACCATGATGGCCGATCATACACTTTAAATACGCCCGATGGACGCAGTTCGACCGCGATAACTGGGCCAGCACGCCGGAATAAGAACTATGACAGAACAAAACTGGGATCACAGCGTCGACGTCTTGGTGGTCGGCAGTGGTAATGGCGCCATGACCGCCGCTCTCAGCTGCTACGAAATGGGTGTTACCGACGTCCTATTGCTTGAAAAATCCGAGCTTGTTGGTGGTACCAGCGCAACGTCGGGTGGCGGTGTTTGGATTCCCAATAATCGCTATGCCAAGGCGGCGGGCGCGCAGGACAGCATCGCGGATGCAAAACAATACTTGCTGAATACCACGCCCGAGGGCGCGGTGCCTGAAGAAATGGTCGATGCCTATCTGGAGAACGGCCCGAAGATGGTCGAGTTTCTGCACCAGCGCAGTGATGTGCGCTACGAAACTCTGGAACACTATCCTGATTACTACACCAATGTCGAAGGCTCGCGCACGGGCCACCGCTCAATGGAGCCGGAGCGTTTTGATTCTTCGCTATTGGGCGACGATGTCAAACGCCTGCGCCCCTCGCATCACATGATGCGCCTGTTTGATCGTATTTATTTCACTCAGGTTGAGGCGGCGTTGCTAACCGTTCAGGGGCCGGGTTGGGTAAAGCTGACGCTCAAACTGATGGCCAGCTATTTCCTGGATTTCGCCTGGCTGCTGCGCGGCCGCAAAACAAGCCGCAAGGTGTGTACCGGGGCTGCGGGAGTGGCGCGCTTGTGGCACTCGCTGAAGAAGCGCGACATTCCGTTGTGGACCGAAAGCCCCATGCTATCGCTGATCGAAGAGAATGGTCGCGTGGTGGGTGCCGAAGTTAGCAAGCAAGGCAAGCGTATGCGCATTCAGGCTCGCAAGGGCGTGGTGCTGGCGGCTGGCGGCTTTGAGAAGAATCAAGCCATGCGCGAAAAATATTTGCCCGCGCCCACCAGCACACAGTGGAGCGGTGGGGTGGACGGCAACACTGGCGACGCGATCAACGAGGGTATGCGCCTGGGAGCGGCTACCCGCCTGATGGATGGCGCCTGGTGGTGTACCACGATCTCCGTGCCAGGAGAGCCGGCACCGCGGTTGAGCATTATGGAGAAATCCTTCCCTGGCTCCTGTGTGGTGAATATGAATGGCGAGCGTTTTGCCAATGAGTCGCAAAACTATATGGCCTTCCAGAAAGACCTCTACCAAGTGCACAGCGAAGAGAACCCCTGCTCACCGATGTACCAGGTGTTCGACGCGCGTTTTCGCCGCGACTACATTGTTGGCCCATTAATGACGGCCCAACTCAAACCGGACTGGACGATTCCCAAGAATTGGTTTGACACCAAGTTGGTCGGCAAGGCTGACAGTATTCGCGAGTTGGCCGGGCAGCTGGGCATTAATGCCGACAACCTCGAAAAGACCGTTGAAAAAATGAACGGCTATGCGAAAACCGGTAAAGATCCTGAGTTCCAGCGCGGCGACTCGGCCTATGACCGCTACTATGGCGATCAGCGCTTTGAGCCCAACCCCTGTTTGGGCGCCATTGACGAAGCGCCGTTTTATGCGATTCGTGTCGACGCCGGTGACTTTGGCACACAGGGCGGGCTGGCCACGAACCCCAACGCACAGGTGATGAAAGAGGATGGCCAGGCAATCGATGGCCTCTACGCGGTGGGCAACTGTAGCGCGGCGGTGCTGCCAACCTACCCGGGCCCGGGCTCAACATTGGGGCCTGCAATGACCTTCGCCTACCAGGCCGCCAAGCACATCAGCGGTTACCAAGACTAAAATACCCGCGGCGAGGGCAATCCTCGCCGCTGTCTCTTTCCTGCAACAAAACCGTCGTCAAAATGTAGTTCTGCTCTATTAGCCTGCTCCCCAACCTTATTCCGAGTTGGAGAGAACAATAATGCGTTTTACAAAGAATGCGATCGCCAGTGGGGTGCTGATTGCGTCATCGCTGATGTTGGTGGCCTGCGGTGGTGACGATGGCCGAAACGGTGCTCAGGGTCCGCAGGGTATTGCCGGCAGTGACGGTCAAAATGGTAGCAATGGCAGCGACGGCATAAACAGCCTAATTAGCCAACACCGGCTGCCCGTGGGCGACCTCCAGTGTTTCGACGGCGGTTTGCGCATTGATTCAGGTTTGGACGATAACGGCGACGGCGTATTAGATACCGCAGAGGTTGATCAGTCGACCACCCTGTGCGATCCAACTCAGCTCAATGACGACAAAAATTTCAATCGCATCGCCACCTACGCCGTTTGTCAGCAGCTGGATGCCAGCTGTGATACCGACACCGAAACGGCGGCGGAGATTGTTGCCGCCAGTGAAGATGGCAATGTACTGATTTACACCGACAGCCCCAGCGACAGTATTGGTTTTGTCGATATCACCACGCCAGACCAACCCTCCGGCTTGGGCGCCCTGCCGCTTGGCGGCGAGCCAACCTCGGTGGCGGTGAAGGGCGGTTATGCGCTAGTGGGCGTGAATACCTCCGCGGATTTTGTCAACGTATCCGGCAAACTGGCGGTGGTGGATATCGCTAGCCGCAGCATCGTTCAACAACTTGATCTCGCTGGGCAGCCCGATTCAGTTGCAGTAAGCCCGGACGGTCGCTACGCCGCCGTGGCCATTGAGAATGAGCGCGACGAGGACCTTGGAAATGGCGAGCCTCCCCAATTACCGGCGGGCAGTGTCGATATTGTCGATATTGCCGCGGCTGATCCGGCCTCGTGGGCGGTGCGCAATGTCGTCCTGACGGGCCTTGCCACGCTGTTCCCTGAAGACCCCGAGCCAGAGTATGTGGACATCAACGCTGACAACATTGCGGTGGTTACCCTGCAGGAAAACAACCACTTGGTATTAATCGACCTGACAGATGGCAGCATCGTTCATCATTTTAGTGCTGGCACCGTCGATCTAAACGGCGTTGATACCCAGGAAGAGGAGCCGGCGTTAATCAGTCAGGAAGACTCACTCAGTACAGTTCCCCGTGAGCCCGATGGGGTGACGTGGTTGTCGAGCCAGTATTTCGCTACGGCCAACGAGGGCGACCTCAATGGCGGTAGCCGCGGGTTCAGCGTTTTCGATAAAGAGGGCGAACTGCATTTCGACAGTGCTGAGCAGCTCGATCACTGGGTGGCGCGACTGGGGCATTACCCTGACGGGCGTTCCGGCAATAAAGGTAACGAACCAGAGAATGCGGAATTTGCTGTGTTTGGCAGTGAGCGCTATTTGTTCGTGAATTCGGAGCGTTCAAGTGTTGCCTTCGTTTACGATGTGGCGGATCTGCGCAAGCCGGTATTAAAGCAGGTATTGCCCACGGCACTGGGGCCCGAGGGAGCGCTTGCGATCCCCTCGAGAAATTTGTTGGTGGTGGCCAGTGAAGAAGATGCCCGCGATGACAAATTCCGCGCGGCGCTCAATATCTATCGCTACGACTCCGCTGCTGCGCAGTACCCCACTGTGCTGTCCACTGACCGTGAAGATGGCAGCCCGATTCCCTTCTCGGCGATGTCGGCGCTCGCCGCTGACCGCCTCCACGCCACCACGGTATATGCCGTTGAAGACAGCTTCTATCAGCGCAGCCGCATCTTTACCATCGACACCGCCGAGCAACCAGCGCGTTTGAATAAAGAAATGCGCATTCTCGACAGCAACGATGTACTCGCGTCATTGCCTGCCATCGCGCTCGCGGATAGCAGTGTTGATGACGACCACCCCAGTCGCGTTGGCGTCTTTGATGTCGCAGACCGCGCGGCGCTGGTGAACGATGATAAAACGGTCAACCTCGACCCGGAAGGCTTGGCTCAAGCCAGCGACGGGGGCTTTTGGTTAGTCTCTGAGGGCAGCGGAACCATAGGCGATGACAGCCGGCCGATCAACAGTTTGAATATGCTTATCAAGCTATCGGCTGAGGCGGTGATCGAGCAGGTAATCACCCTGCCTGGCAGCGTTAACGCCACGCAGCAGCGCTTCGGTTTTGAAGGCGTGGCGGAGCAGGGCGGTAAAGTCTACGTGGCTTTCCAGCGCGCCTGGCAAGGTGACACTGAACCGCGCATTGGTGTTTACGATCCGGCCACCAGTACCTGGAACTTCTTCTTCTACCCCCTGGATGCAGCGCTTTCCCAAAACGGTGGTTGGGTTGGTTTGTCTGAGATTACCGCACTGGGTGGCGAGCGCTTCATGGTCATCGAGCGCGATAACCAAGGCGGCCCTGATGCGGCAATTAAACGCCTTTATGAGTTCGACCTTAGTGGCTTGGTAACCGGCGATACTGTGACCAAAACATTGGTGCGTGACCTGATGGATGATTTGCAGATGCCAGGCGGACTGGTGCCCGAAAAAATTGAAGGGGCCGCCCTGATGGCCAATGGCGACGTGCTGATCATCAATGACAACGACGGCGTCGATGACAACAGTGGCGAAACCCAGCTATTGAACTTGGGCAATATTGTGAAGTAAACAATAACAGGCCCTGATCACTCAGCCCGCGTAAGCGGGCTTTTTTTTGCGTCGCTTATTTTTGGGTCTAAATTAGACCATTATCTGCGTTTAGTCTGTCTGAATAACATAAAAAATTCGCGATGCGCTGCCTATTATTAGTCCATGTCAAAACAATAACAGGCAGGTAGCAGCATGGCACTGCGCAAGGTATCGCTGGCAGACAAATACGCATTGGACACGACCCGGGCCTATCTCACTGGGATAGAGGCCTTGGTGCGCTTACCCATTCTTCAGCATCAGCGCGACCAGGAGCGAGGCCTGAATACCGCGGGCTTCATTTCGGGCTATCGTGGTTCGCCACTGGGCACGCTGGATCAAACGCTGTGGCAGGCTCAGGATTACCTGGACCGCCACCATATCAAGTTTGTACCGGGCATCAATGAGGACTTAGCGGCAACCGCCGTTTGGGGTAGCCAGCAGCTCGGGTTAAACGGCCATGCGAAGTACGATGGCGTGTTCGGCATGTGGTACGGCAAGGGGCCGGGTGTCGACCGCAGTATGGATGTCATCAAACATGCCAATGCTGCCGGCACCAGTCAATACGGTGGCGTACTCGCGGTGGCGGGGGATGATCACGCAGCCAAGTCGTCTACGCTGCCCCATCAGTCGGAGCATATGTTTATCGGTGCCTCGATTCCGGTACTGGCCCCGGCAAATGTGCAGGAAGTGTTAGATCTCGGCGTCTTCGGTTGGGAGTTGTCGCGTTACTGCGGTAGCTGGGTGGCCTTAAAAGCGATCACCGAGAATATGGATTCGGCGATCTCAGCCGAGATAGATCCCCATCGCATCAATATCGTGTTGCCCGAGGACTTTGTTTTGCCAGCTGATGGTGTCCACCTGCGTTGGCCCGACACTCCCCTGGATCAGGAACGCCGGCTGAATAAATACAAAATTTATGCGGCCCGCGCCTTTGCCCTGGCAAACCATATAAATCGCATTGTTATTGATAGTCCCAAGCCGCGTTTGGGCATTATCACCAGCGGCAAAGCCTACCTCGATGTTATGCAGGCGCTGGAGGATTTGGGTATCGATCACGACAGCGCCGCCGCAATCGGTTTGCGTGTATACAAAGTGGGGATGCCGTGGCCACTGGAGCCAGTGCTTACTCACGAGTTCGCCAGCGGCCTGGAAGAGATTCTGGTCGTCGAGGAGAAGCGCTCAATCATCGAAGACCAACTCACTGGTCAGCTCTACAACTGGGCCGTCGACAAGCGGCCGCGGGTGATTGGTGAATTTGACGAGCACGGCGCAGACCTGCTGCCCAATGTGTCCGAACTCACCCCGGCAATGGTGGCCAGGGCCATTGCGGCGAGGATCCGCCGTTTTTATCAGAGTGAAGACATTGAAAAACGCCTGAGTTTTTACCAGCAGAAGGAGCAGTCGCTGGCGAGCAAGCGCAACAAGATTGATCGCAAACCCCATTACTGCTCAGGCTGCCCCCACAATACTTCTACACAAGTGCCGGAGGGCAGCATTGCCATGGGGGGTATTGGCTGCCACTACATGAGCACGTTTATGGAAAGCCGCCCCGCGCAAACGTTTACGCAAATGGGCGGCGAGGGTGTGACATGGATCGGACAGGCTGCCTTCACCGACACTGAGCATGTTTTCCAGAACCTCGGTGATGGTACGTATTTCCACTCGGGAATTTTAGCGATCCGGCAGGCCATCGCTGCCGGCGTGAATATCACTTATAAACTGCTCTATAACGATGCCGTGGCAATGACCGGCGGCCAGCCGGTAGACGGTCAGCTCAGTGTGGAACAAATTATTTTGCAGCTGCGCGGGGAAGGCGTTGAGCGCATCGCGCTCGTTTCTGATCAACCTGAAAAGCACACCCTCGCCGAGACCGAAGGGCTGAGTATTCACCATCGCGATGCCGTGCTCCCGGTGCAAGAAATGCTGCGCCGGGTAAAAGGTTGCAGCGTATTGATCTACGAGCAAACCTGCGCGGCGGAAAAGCGCCGGCGGCGCAAACGTGGGTTGATGGATGACCCCAATCGCCGCGTGGTCATCAACCAGGCGGTATGCGAAGGCTGTGGTGACTGCGCGAAAAAATCCAACTGCCTATCGGTGGTGCCGGTAGAAACGGAGCTGGGTCGTAAGCGCGAGATTGATCAAAGCGCCTGCAACAAAGACTACTCCTGCGTGAAGGGGTTTTGCCCCAGTTTTGTCTCGGTGATCGGCGGCCGTTTAAGGCAGAGCACGGCAACAGCAGAGGATGACTTTGCCGCGCTACCGGAGCCAACAGCGCACAATCTTGAGCAACCTTGGAATATTGTCGTTACAGGCATTGGCGGTACGGGTGTGCTTACCGTTACCGCGGTATTGGCGATGGCGGCGCATATTGAAGGCAAGGGCTGCGCGACGATGAACCAGACCGGGCTAGCGCAAAAGTTTGGTCCGGTGGTAAGCCATTTGCGCATTGCCCGCCGTCAGGAGGATATCAATGCGGTGCGTATTCCCGCCGGTGACGCCGACCTCTTACTGGGCTGCGACCTGGTAGTGAGTGCCAGCGACGAGGCGATGGCGAAGGTGAATATAGAGCGCTCGCATGCGGTGATTAATGACAGCGAGGCGCCAACTTCGGCCTCGATATTCGACCCCGATGCGGCCTTTCCTGCCCGTGAAATGAAGCAAATTATTGAAGAGGAGGTCGGCGCCGGCAAGGTTCACTTTATTGAATCAACGGTCATGGCCACTCACCTGATGGGCGACGCCGTCGCCAGTAATTTCTTTATGCTCGGCTACGCCTTTCAACGCGGTTTAATTCCCGTTTCCAGCGAGGCGGTAGACGCGGCGATAGAGTTGAACGATGTTGCTGTGGAATTTAACCAGCGGGCATTCCGTTGGGGGCGCAGAGCGGCAATCGACGAGTTGGCTGTGCGACGGGCCAGTGGCCTTGCTGCCGAGCACTGGCAACCACTGTCCGGCCTGGACGAGATTGCCGAGCACCGTTACGGCCAGCTGTGTGATTATCAAAACGCGCGCTATGCCCAGCGTTACCGCGACGCAATAACGAAGCTTGCCGATAGTGAACGCGCGGTGGTGGGTGGCCAGACGTTGTCGCTGAGTATCGCGGCGGCCCGCACGCTCTACCATGTCATGGCATATAAAGATGAATACGAGGTTGCCCGCTTATTTACTAACGGGGAATTTATGCGGCAACTGCGCGAGCAGTTCGAAGGGGATTTCACTTTGCAGTTTCATATGGCGCCGCCCCTGCTAAGTCGTGTAGACCCGAATACTGGCGAGCACAAAAAGCGCCGCTTGCCCGGCTGGTGTCTGCCGGCGTTTAAACTACTCGCCGCGGCCAAGGGCCTGCGAGGAAGTCGCTGGGATATTTTTTCCTACACGGCGGAGCGGCGCATGGAACGAGAGTTATGCGAGCAATTTCTCGCAGATCTCGCCGACATCGCCGCGCGGTTAACGTTCGAAAACAGAGGCTACGCGCTAGAGCTGGTAAGCAGCCTGGACAAGGTGCGGGGCTTTGGTCATGTGAAGCAGGCGAACGCTCAACGCTATGCAGCCGCTCGCCGCAGCCTGTTGGCAAAATTTAATGGCGATGCGTTGCCCTTTGTCGAACTGGCTAGCGCCACGAACCAAACATAAAAAGGTGTCGTTTATGGCAGTGTTTAGCGCCCCCTCTTTTGATCAACACGAGCTTGTCGCGTTCTGCGAAGACCGCTCCACGGGCTTGCGGGCAATTATTGCTGTGCACAGCAGCCAGCTTGGGCCGGCGGTGGGCGGTTTGCGAATGTACCCCTACGCGGACGATGCGGCAGCGCTTGACGATGTGCTGCGGCTGTCGCGTGGCATGACCTATAAGTCTGCGCTTGCCGGACTGCCAGTGGGTGGTGGCAAAGCCGTGATTATTGGTGACCCCTCGTGCGACAAGAGTGCGGCGCTACTTCAGGCAATGGCCGGTTTTATCGACAGCTTGGGCGGTCGCTATGTTACGGCTGAAGACTCCGGCACCACGGTGGCCGACATGGCGCAAATTGCCAAACATACCTGCTATGTTTCCGGGCTAGACAGCCACGGCGGCGGTGACCCGTCGCCATACACCGCTTACGGTGTTTACTGCGGTTTGCGCGCGGCCCTGCGCCAGCAACGCGGCAGCGATAATCTCGATGGCGTGAGGGTGGCAATTCAGGGAGCGGGGGCCGTTGGCAGCCACCTCGCGAGGCGGTTAATCGAAGACGGTGCAACCGTACTGGTTGCCGATGTGAACCCGACATTACTGACACCCCTGCAGGCACTTGGGGCAGAGGTGGTCGAGCCAGCAAGCATATTGAGTCAGCCGGTGGATGTTTTGGCGCCCTGCGCAATGGGGGCCGTGCTAAATGCGGAAACAGTGCAACAGGTGAGGGCGTCGATCATTGCCGGTGCCGCCAATAACCAGCTGGCAACACCGGCTCAGGCGCAGCAGCTTGCCGATCGCGGTGTCTTATACGTGCCGGACTTTGTTATTAATGCCGGGGGTATTATTGCGGTCTATCATCAGCGCCAGCACGGCGGGGCGCTGTCAGCCGATGCTGAGTCGACACTGTTGCAGCATGTCGAGGGCATTGGCGACAAGCTGGGGCTGATCTTCAAGCGCGCAGCCCAGCAATCGTGCCCGCCCCATGCGGTGGCCGAAGCGATGGCTGAAGAGGTATTGTTGGCACAGGGTAGGCAAGCCGCAACAGAAAACTGAAGGAGGGAATACGTGACAACGTGGAGCCGAGATAGCTGGAGAAATAAAACCGCCTTGCAACAGCCGAGGTATGGCGACGCTGCGGCGCTAAGCACAGTGGAGCAAAGTCTGGCCGCAATGCCGCCATTGGTGTTTGCCGCTGAGGCCCGCGCCTTACACAGCCAGTTGGCCGAGGTTGCCGAGGGGCGAGCGTTTTTACTTCAGGGCGGCGACTGCGCCGAAAGTTTTGGCGACTTTTCGGCGAACAATATCCGCGATACCTTCAAAGTGTTGATGCAGATGGCCATCGTGCTTACCTATGCGGGGCGTTTACCCGTGGTAAAAGTGGGCCGCATGGCAGGGCAGTTTGCCAAACCGCGCTCGGCAGAAACAGAAGAGCGCGACGCCGTGGTACTTCCCAGTTATCGCGGTGACATCATCAACTCCCCCGAGTTTGATGCGGCGGCCCGTGCGCCGGACCCGCAGCGCATGTTGCAAGCCTATCACCAGTCCACCTCCACGTTGAATTTGCTGCGGGCTTTTGCCACCGGCGGTTTGGCAGATTTGCACCAGGTTAACCAGTGGAACCTCAGCTTCTTGGATGGCAACCCTCTGCGCGAGCGCTATCAGGCCTTGGCGCACAGCATTCAAGATGCACTGGCGTTTATGGAGGTGTGTGGCATCAATAGTGACAACACCCCCACGCTACGTGAAACGCAGCTGTATACCTCCCATGAAGCGTTGCTCCTAAATTATGAGGAGGCCCTGACTCGCCAGGATCATTTAACCGGCGACTTCTACGATTGCTCGGCACATATGTTGTGGATCGGTGAGCGCACTCGTCAGCTCGATGGCGCTCATATCGAGTTCTTTCGCGGCCTTAAAAACCCGGTTGGCGTAAAGGTTGGCCCGTCGATGACAGGCAACGAGTTGATCGCCTTAATTGACGCTTTGAACCCAGACAATATTCCCGGTCGTCTAACCCTAATTACCCGCATGGGCGCCGACGTGCTGGCTGAGCGCCTACCGGCACTGGCGCGGCGAGTGCAGCAGGAAGGACGCAGCGTTGTGTGGTCCTGCGACCCCATGCACGGCAATACCGTGAAGGCGGGTAATGGCTACAAAACACGCTCTTTTGATCGCATTCTGGAAGAAATTCGTCACTTCTTTGCCGTGTTGCGCAGCGAGCAGCAGCACCCCGGCGGCATTCATTTGGAGATGACTGGCCAGCATGTGACCGAGTGCACTGGCGGGGCGTACCGGCTGTCCGAGTCGGACCTGGATAAGTGCTACCAAACGCAGTGTGATCCGCGTTTAAACGCCGACCAAGTGCTCGAACTTGCCTTTTGCGTGGCGGATTTCCTGCGCGACGACGGCCGTTAACGCCGGGGTCCAACACACGGCCACGGGCTCACAGCTGGGTTTCCAGCGGGAGCTCGGTCGTGTTTTTGATTTCGGTTACCGCGATGTGTGAGTGCGTTTCGCCGATCATTGGCAGGCTCAGCAGGCGCTCGCGTACAAAGCTTTCGTAGTGGCGAATATCGCGGGTGATAATCTTCAACATATAATCCCACACGCCCGTCATCGTGTAGCATTCGACGACTTCGGGAAAGTCGCTCACCGACGACTCAAATTCTTCAAGTTGCTGCCGCCCGGTAATGCTCAGGTTTACGGTGGTAAAAACCACTAGTTCCATACCCAGTTTTTCGCGGTCGAGGATGGCGACTTTTTTGCGCACGATACCGGCTTGCTCAATCCGGTTGATCCGCCGCCAGCAGGGCGACTGAGACATGTTGAGGGTTTCGGCAATCTCGCTGGATGTCTTGCTGGCGTCGCGCTGAAGAATACGCAGGATGGTGATATCTTGTTTGGCGAGTTCTGTTGGCATTCGCGCCCTCCAATGCATAAATAAGACAAGGCTTTATCGCTTTGCGTCTAACTATAGTCGCTGTTGTGGAGTTGTGCGCAATGCGATTTGTGCGAAGCGCGGCGGGGCGCTATGCTTTTGCACAGAACACTACTCTACACAACACAAGGTCTGTTCTCCGCCCACTAACTGGAATGCCCTATGGTCGCTAAGCGCTTATTTCTTGTCATTGCTGCACTGGTTCTTGTCGCCTGTGAATCCACCTACTACAACGCCATGGAAAAGGTGGGTATCCACAAGCGAGATATTTTGGTTGATCGCGTGGAAGAGGCAACGGAATCGCAGCGCGAGGCACAGGAGCAATTCCGCGACGCCTTGGGTGAGTTTCGCTCGGTGGTGAGTTTTGATGGCGGCGATTTAGAAAAACTTTACGATCGTCTCAATGCCAGCTTTGAAGACAGTCGCGCGGCAGCAGACGACATCCGCGACCGTATCGACGCGGTGGAAAGCGTGGCTGAGGCCCTGTTTGAGGAGTGGGAGGACGAGCTCTCGCTGTACAGTAATGCGCGCCTGCGCGATGACAGTGCGGCCAAACTCCGCGACACCAAAAACCGCTACAACCGCCTGCGCAAAAGTCTGCGGCGCTCAGAGAAGAGCTTGGCGCCCGTATTGGATAACCTGCAAGACAATGTGCTGTATTTGAAGCACAACCTCAATGCTTCGGCGATCTCTGCCATCAAGGGTGAATTGGCCACCATCGACCGCGATGTCACCGCATTAATTGCAACCATGGAGGCTGCTATCGCCGAGTCGGAAGGGTTTATCGCGCAATTGCGGTAGTGGCAGCCCGGTCTGCGTCTGTCCGAATAACTAAATGATGTGTCCTTCGCAGACATTGGGTGAAGGACTAGCGGCCCCTAAGCTTGGCGGTAGTTCATAAAAGAAATAACAGGTAACGCCTATGCCATCAGCTGCACCGTCGCTCGCGCCATCGAGCGGTTCCTCTGCAACACGTCACAGTTATGCCATCGTCGGCACCGGATTTGCCGGCCTGGGTATGGCGATAGAGTTGAAAAAAAAGGGGCGGGAAGACTTCATCATCCTTGAGCGTGCCGAGGATGTCGGTGGTACCTGGCGAGATAATCACTACCCCGGCGCCGCCTGCGATGTGCCTTCTCATCTGTACTCTTTTTCATTTGAGCCCAACTGTGACTGGTCGCGGGTATACCCCACCCAGCCAGAGTTAAAGCGCTACCTGCGCGAGGTGGCGGAAAAGTGGGATTTGCTGCCTCATATTCGGTTTGGCCACCAACTCAACGCTGCCCATTACTGTGAGCACAGCCAGCGCTGGCAGCTGGAGACCACGGGCGGAAATTACAATGTCGGCATGCTGATCAGCGGCAACGGTGGATTGGCCGAGCCGCGTCTGCCGGATATTCCGGGGGTGGAGCGCTTTGCCGGAAAGTGCTTTCACTCGGCCAACTGGGATCACAGCTACGACCTGCGCGGTAAACGCGTGGCGGTGATTGGCACCGGCGCGTCGGCCATCCAATTTGTGCCGGAGATTGCCGACCAGCCCGCGCAACTCGATGTTTACCAACGCACACCGAACTGGATTATTCCCCGCAAAGACCGGCCATACAGTGAGTTGGAAAAGGCAGCCTTTCGCTACTTACCCGGCGTACGCCTGGCGCTGCGCAGCAAGATTTACTGCCACAATGAAACCCGCATACTGGGAATGGTGCTGCACCCCTCGCTAATGAAACTGTATGAGCGCATGGCACTGCAGCATATACGTAGTCAGGTAAAAAGCCCGGCGCTGCGCGAGCGAGTCACGCCAAGCTATCCGGTGGGTTGTAAGCGTGTGCTGATTTCCAATGACTGGTACCCCGCCCTGCAGCGGCCGAATGTCAGCTTGTTGAGCGATGGCATACAAGAGATTCGCGAGCACAGCATCGTCGATGCCAACGGCACCGAGCGCGAGGTGGACTGTATTATTTTTGGCACGGGCTTCTATGCCACCGAAAACCCCATTGCTCAGATCATTCACGGTCGCGGTGGCCAGTCTCTGGCAGAGGCATGGCGCGATGGCGAAGAGGCGTATTTGGGCACGACGGTAAACGGCTTTCCCAACCTGATGTTGATCGTTGGGCCGAACGTAACCCTGGGGCATAGCTCCATGGTGTACATGATCGAAACGCAAATACAGGCGATCAGCCGGCTGTTGGACGAATGCGAGCAGCGCCACTGTGTGGAAGTTGAAGTGCGTGAGGCGGTGCAGAAGCAGTTTAACCGCGCGCTGCACAAACGGCTTGATACCTCAATATGGGCCACGGGCTGCGACAGCTGGTATAAGCACCGCAGCGGCAAAATCACTCAGCTGTGGCCGGATTTCACCTTTCGTTTTCGGGCGATGCACCGGCGTTTTACGCCTGATGACTACCAGTTCAGCCCCGCCAGCGCAGCGCATATGGCAGAAAGCCATGCGTCGCCATCGATCAATTAGCCGGGGAGCATGCGATGTTAAGTGATCACTTGGCGCGTGCAGCGCTGGCTGCTGACCGCTGGCGCTGTGGCCTGCGAGCAAAGTTTTGCATGGTGGGCGAACAGCCTTGGCACTATCTTGAAGGTGGCGTGGGGAAACGCGAGACGATTGTATTGCTGCATGGCTTTGGCGCCGACAAAGATAACTGGACGCGTTTCGCCGGTCGGCTGCGCGCAAATTACCACGTAATTGCCGTGGACCTGCCGGGCTTTGGTGAAAACCCCTGCCGACAGGGCTTGGACTACAGTATGGCTGCCCAGGCCGAGCGATTGAGAGGGCTCTTGTCAGCGCTCGGCGTCGGTCGCTGCCACATGGCAGGCAGCTCAATGGGCGGCCACTTAACGGCGGTATATGTCCAGCGCTATCCACAGCAGTTGCGCAGTATTTGCTTGTTTAATAATGGCGGTATTCAAGCGCCTGAACGCTGCGATATGGAGCGTGACCTGGAGAAAGGGGTCAACCCCTTGCTGGTGTCGTCGGAGTCAGACTTTGATCGACTCTTAGCCCTCGTGTGTGAGAAACAGCCCTTTCTACCCAGGTTGGTTCGCAACTATATGGCCAGAGCGGCGATGGCGCGCCGTGAATGTATAGCCGCTATTTTCCGTCAGTACCAACAGGAAATATACGGTGGGCTCGATGCTGTGCTGCCTGCCTTGTCTTTGCCCGCACTGGTTATCTGGGGGCGTCAGGACAGGGTGCTCGACGTCAGTAGCGTGGAGGTGATGCGACCCATGTTGCCCCACGCGAGCGTTACCATTATGGAACAGACGGGTCACTTGCCGATGCTGGAGCGCCCCGCCGCCAGTGCTAAGTGCTACCGGCAGTTTCTCTCCTCACTGGCCTAGCGGCGTTGGTGAGTCTTGCGAAAGGCGCCGGGGGTATTGCCGGTCATGCGTTTGAAAGCCTGCGAGAAGCTAGAGGCATCAGCGTAGGATAATCGCTCGGCGATCTGTTCAATACTCAAGGGCGTGCTGCGCAGTAGTTCTTCCGCCAGTGTGAGACGGATCTCGTCGCTGAGTTGGCGAAATGAACTACCTTCGGCATCGAGTTTGCGGCGCAGGGTGCGGGAGGTCATGTGCAGGCTGCTTGCCACCGCCTCCATATCCATCTCCATGGGTCGCTGACGCAACAGCAATTCCCTCACTTTTCCCGAAAGGCCGCGGCGTGCACTGCGGCTGGCGAGCAGCTCGCCACATTGTTTTGCCAGTAGATTGGCGGTGTTTTCATTGCCGACGGTGCGCGGGATATCCAGTAAGGAATTGGGAAATTCCAGGGCATTGTATTCGGCATTAAATTCAACCGGCCCACCGAAGCTGTCGTGGTAGCGCTCGGCATACGACGGGCGCGGGTGACGGAAGCACACCCTGTCGGGTTGAAAATCACTGCCCAGCAGCTCGCGCATAATTACCGCGGCGGCGGCCATTTCGCGCTCCAGACAGAACAGGCGAACATCTTCTGGCACATCGCTGTCGTCAAAGATAATGCACGTTTTATCGCCGCGCGTTGCAATGGTAAAACCGGCAAAAACGAAGGTAAGTTCCTGATAGTTACGCGCCAGTTCAATGGCTTTTCTCGGTGTTGGGCTGCTGGCGATGGCAAAGCCCCATATGCCGTAGGCAGACAGTTGGTAGCGCTGCCCAGCGGTCAGGCCCAAGCCTTCGATGGGCGGCAGTGCTCCAAGCAGGTTGCGGATAACGGCAAGTTCACTCTGGGCTTCAACCACTGTTTCAGGGTTGTTGAGGTGGGTTTGGCTCAGACCGCTATTGTGAAGCAGGGCGTGTATGGGGGCGCCTAGCTCTTCTCCCAACGACACCAGAATTTGCGCGCTCATTACACTGCGGCAGAAGTCCCAGTTTTGCATCACTTAACCCATCTGTTGTTATGTCCGAAATTATAAATCGAGTATCGCTAATCGTTCTCGTTTGTGCAACGGCATTGCCCCGCAGAGGTGCAGAACCTAGCGCTCAATTTGATAAATATGTCCGAGGATTGGGATAAATGTCCGAAAATATCAATTATTTGTGCTGTAGACTTTCGTCACTGCCGCTGGGCGATGTCCTTAACAATCATCGCCAATGACGGCATTTGATAATAAGCAATAACCGGCGCACAGCCGGATGAGTAAGGAGTGGTTCATGTCCCGCGATCAGAAGAAAAGGCTCGCCCACCGTGGTTCGGCAGTGGCGATGCGCAGCGCAGTGACCGCCGCGCTGACGGTATCGTTAACGGCCCACAGCGCACCGGCACTTGAAGAAGTGCTGGTCACGGCGCAAAAACGTTCTCAGAGTGCACAAGATATTCCCGTGGCAGTTACCGGTCTGGGAGGGGATCAGTTGGATAAACTGGGCTTTGAAAACGCCAATGACGTTTCGGCCCAGGTGCCGAATATGCAGGTCAGCGGCCCCTATGGTGACGTTCAGCCTATCTTCTCCATTCGCGGGGTCAGTATGTCTGACTACAGCTCCAATCAGGCGAGCCCGATTGGCGTCTATGTTGATGAGGCCTATCTCGGCCCGGTATACAGCCACGGGGCCAACTTTTTTGATGTTGAGCGCCTGGAGGTTTTGCGCGGCCCGCAGGGCACGCTTTATGGGAAGAACACCACCGGTGGTGCCATCAATATCATTACCCGCACACCGGGCTTTGATGAGCCAGCGAGTGGCTTCCTGAAACTTGGCGCGGGCAGTTATAACGCGACCACCGTCGAGGCCGCTGCCGAGTCTGAGCTGATTCCCGGTGTGTTGGCTGGCCGCTTGGCCGGCAGCATTAAGAAAAATGACGGCTACGTTGACGTGCGTGGCAAAGATGAAAATGCTGCACAAACCGACTTTAAAGGCGCGCGCTTGGCCTTAAACTGGCGCATTAGTGATGCCTGGGACGCGGTACTGAAATACACCACCTCGAGTAACGATGCGATCAGCACACCGCCGCGCAATGAACCACGCACCGACCTGCGAGGTACGGGTCTAGAAGGCGACTCCAACGGATTTATTGACTACACCGGTTATTCACGCCCCAGCCGTGGCCTGGACTTCCATGAGAGTGAGGTGAACAACGCCGGCGCGCTGGTCACTAACACGGACCTGGCCGTGCTTACGGTTAACTACAACGCCGAAAACTACAGCCTGACGTCGGTCAGCTCCTACTTGGATGCCGATTATTATCAAAAGGCCGACACCGACGGCAGCCCCAATGGTCTGCTGGAAATAACCTGGGCCTCCGACTCCATTAGCTACAGCCAGGATTTGCGTTTTACCTCGAATTTTGACGGCATGTTTAACATCATTGCCGGGGTCTTCTATGGTCAGGAAGACCTGTACATGAACAATATCTACGATATTTTCAATCAGATCCCCGATCTGCGAGTGGGCTTGGCGAAGCCAGATACCATTCCCATTTTTCCCTACTTGATCGACTTCGGTAAGCTGGACCAACGCTTGGCAACCGAAAAGAGCAGCGCCGCGGTATACAGCCAAATGCGTTTCGACTTTAGTGCGAACTTTGGCATGGATATCGGTCTGCGTTACACCCAGGACAAAAACAAGCTGAGTTATTTGAATATCTCGCGCCTGGCCAACGACGGCACGCCGCGCGGTAGCTATGTACCCGGCAACACCACCGGTGTTGATAATGCGTGGATCACTCTGCCGCTCACCGTGAGTGATATTCAGAGCCTGTTACAAAACCCATTGGAATTGCTGCAGATCACTCAGACCGGCTATACCCATGGCCCTTACACCCTGGATTCGGCACCCGAGCTGGATACTACTGAGAAAGAGTGGACCGGCAAAGTGGGGCTGGATTACCGACTCAGCGACGAGTTGATGGTCTATGCCAGTGCGAGCCGAGGCTATCGCAGCGGAAGCTTTAACGGCGGTGCCTATTACATCGAGCGACCGCTGGAAACTGCCTATGCGTCGCCAGAATATATCGACGCCTTCGAAGTGGGCTTTAAGGCCGATTTATTTGATAACAGCATGCGCTTGAATGCGGCGGCCTTCCATTACGACTACACCAATCAGCAGTTCATTAACGTGGTGGGTATCTCCAACTTCTTGGAGAATGCCGGTGGTTCCACTATTCAGGGTTTGGAAGCCGAACTGTGGGCGCGGGTGACGGAGCGTCTTACCCTGCAACTGGGGGCCGGTTATCTAGATACGGAGTACACCGAGCTGACCTTGGCGAATACCGAGACCATCGCCAACCAGGACGATACGGTTGACCTGTCGGGCAACGAGTTGATTTCGGCGCCCAAGTTCAACTTTAGTATTTCGGCCGACTACGATGTGCTCGTCACTCAGTACGGCTACCTCAGCGTCAATGTGAATGCCAACTTCCAGGATGATCAGTGGTACAGCGCCTACAACGACGATTATGGCTACGGTGAAATTCGTCAGGATGCCTACTGGTTATACAACGGTCGCATCAGTTGGTATGCCAATGACGACAGCTACAGTATTTCCGTCTGGGGCAAAAACCTGGCCGATGAGGAATACGATAGCTATGCAATCAACCTGCAGGCTGGCTTTGGTTTCGACCAGTATCTCGCGGGTGAGCCGCGCAGCTACGGTGCAGAGTTAATGGTGCGCTTCTAGGAAGTGATCACAGTGTTTTAAGCCAAGCGCCAGCGCTAGCACGGCTGGGCCTTCGGCAACGGAATAACCTCTCCAGGTTATGTTGGCCCGCGTAATGCGGGCCTTTTTTATGGGCTATAGGTTTACGGAATAGTCGCTCGCCACTTAGAACCAGGCGCGCACTCCCACCACAAACTGTTCCTGCTGGCGGGGGTTGCCACGGCGTTGCGCAATGTCGGCGGTGCCGCCATACAGTTGCTGCCACACTGCGCCGATATAGGGCGCCCATTCCCGCTCTGGATAGTAGTAGAGCCGCAAGGCGTGCTCCTCCCGGCGCAGGCCGGCCCCATTTCCCGAGTCGCCCTGAGCGGCTGCTTCAAGTGTGATTTCCGGTTCCAGAATCCAACGCTGGGTCAGCCTCAGTTCGTAGCTAAGCTCCAGCTCGGCCGAGAGCTCGGCTTGGTCGTTGATAAACACCGCGGCATCGACTTCAAAGTGGTAGGGGGCAAGGCCCTGTATGCCGATAACCACGCTGTCGTCGCTACCATCCTCACTGAAGCTTCGTTGCAGTCCCCCTTGAAGATCCCAATAGGGCGCGATGGCGCGACTGTACAGAAGCTGAAGTTCCGCCTCCTCTGTGGAGCCGTCGTGCGCTTCGCGTTCAGCCTTTAGCCACAGTTTGTTGAGGTCAGTCCCTCGCCACCCCTGGAGGCTAAACGCCTGCTGATGGTCGCTGCGTTGCTCAACTTCGTCGACCATAAACTTTGCCAGCACGGGGTCGGCTTTGCCCCCGGCCAACGCGGGGCCCGCCAGTAGCGCGGCGCACAGTACATAGTATTTCTTCATACCTTGCCTCCTACTACGCGAACCTCGCGAAACATACCTGGCATGTGAAACATCAGGTGGCAGTGATAGGCCCAGCGGCCAATGGCATCGGCGCTAACGAGGTAGCTGATACGCGACCCTGGTTGCACAATGACGGTGTGTTTGCGCGGGATGTGGCCACTGTCGCCGGTCTCCAGCTCACTCCACAGACCGTGCAGGTGAATGGGGTGGGTCATCATGGTGTCGTTGACGACCACAAAGCGCAGGCGCTCGTTGTGGCGCAGAATGATCGGCTCGGCGTCGTCGAACATGACGCCGTTCATCGACCACATGTACCGAGACATATTGCCGGTAAGGTGGATTGCCAGCTCTCGCTCCGGGTCGCGTGGGTCGCGGGTGGGGTGAAGGCCGAACAGGTCACTGTAGCGCAGAACCCTTCTGCCATAGCGCTGGGCGTGCTCGCGCAGGCCAATGCCTGGGTCGGAAAGGCCGTTGGCAGGCATACCTGCGCGCATGTCCACACCTACACCAAATTCAGTGGCGGCATGCTGGATTGTTTGCTTGCTGCCCTGGCCAGCAGGTGCTGGGGTATCTGGCAGCGGCTCAGACATCATCGCGTGATGGCCGTGGTGAGCATGCGCCTCGTGGGAAGGCCGTTTGTGCCGCATCGCTGGCATGGTGTCGCCCGCCATCGAGGTGTGCGCGCTGTTGTCGTGAGCCATCCCCATATCTTGGTGGTCGAGCCTCGCAATGTGGTCCATCGCAGGTATTTCGGCCTGCCACTGCTTATTGGGGCTGAGCGTTGCCCGCGCATAGCCGCTGCGATCAATGCTCTGCGCAAACAGTGTGTAAGCTCGGTCGGCGCTGGGCTGAATGATCACATCGTAGGTCTCTGCCGGTGCGATGCGAAATTCATCAACACTGACCGGCTGGATATTTTGCCCATCGGCGGCAACCACTGTCATCGTCAAGCCGGGAATACGAACGTCGAACAGGGTCATGGCCGCGGCATTAATCACCCGTAAGCGCAGGCGTTCGCCGGCGGAGAATTGGCCAAGCCAGTTTGCATCTGGGCTGAGCCCATTCACTAAAAATGTGTAGGCGATGCCGTTGATATCGGCAATGTCGCTGTCGCTCATGCGCATACGGTTCCACATGGCGCGGTCGCGCCAAGTGGCGGCAATCCCTTGCCTGCGAATGTCTTGCCACAAATCGACGGCTGTCCGTTCGCGCCGATTATAGTAATGGCTCTGCTTTTTCAGGCGGGCATAGAGCGCTTCGGGGGCTTCGTCGCTCCAGTCGGAAAGTACAATGACGTGCTCGCGATCATAGGCGACTGGGTCGTCGTCTGCAGGGTCAATAATAATGGCGCCATAGAGCCCCGTCTGTTCCTGAAACCCAGAGTGGCTGTGGTACCAGTAGGTGCCGCTCTGCTTTACCTGGAATCGGTAATCGTAGTAGCCGCCGGGCGGAATACCGGCAAAACTCAGCCCGGGAACGCCGTCCATATCCGTTGGCAAAATCAAGCCATGCCAGTGTATTGAGCTGGTATGTGGCAGGTGATTATGCACGCGGATATGCACTTCTTCACCTTCCTTCCAGCGCAGGGTAGGGGCGGGCACACTGCCATTGACCGCCGTTGCCAGACTGTCGAGTCCCGTGATGTTTACCGGTAGATAGTCGATGTGCAGGTCAAAGCGATTGCCACGTAATTCTGCGCTAGGGCGTCGTTCCGCCTGCTGATGGGGTGCCTGACTCGCGCAGCCTGTAAGGCCTGTCAGGGCAATAACGCTAGCTGCACCCGTGACAAAGCGCCGGCGCGGGATGTTGGCCGGTGGATATTCAGGTTTCATTGTTGTTCTCCTACGGCGCGCTGTGCTGACTAACGCGGGTATAGACCTCGTGCTTGCCGCTGCGTTTTAGCAAAATGACATCGTAGTCTTGGTGGCGCGTGCCCATTTCCATGCCGGGGCTGCCGATTGGCATACCGGGCACGGCGAGGCCGTAGGCATCCTCTGGGGGATTTTCAAGAAAGCGTTTTACTACGTCGGCGGGTATATGCCCCTCGAACACATAGTCCTTCACTTGACCGGTATGGCAGGACTGGAGCCCGCTGGGAACGCCGAGGCTGGCCTTTAGTGTGGCCATGTCGTGACGATTTATCGCGGTGCTGTCAAAGCCGTTTTCATCCATGTGGTCAGCCCACTTTGTGCAGCAGCCGCACTGAGGGGACTTATAAACCGTGAGCTCAGCCTTTGCTGATTGCGCGTGTAAGGGGCTGCCTAAAATGCTTAGGCTCGCTGCTGCAAAGCCCGCCAAAATAGTAGTGCGAAGTGTCATTGGAAACGTCCTATAAAGTCGATAATCACTTGCGGCAAAGTACATTCTGCCGCGCCACAGGGAGTGATTACGCAGCAATAGGCGGACGTAACAGGCGCTCGTTGTAACGTTTTGCTGAAGCAGCGGCGGCGCTGTTGATCATACTGTCGCGTGATGTTGCAACCGCCAATGCCAGTTGGCTGAGCAGGCTTGGCCCGCAGCTACTATTGGCGCAGTCGCAGTGTTGTTCGCAGCAACGGCTGTGATCAAGTGCAGCATGATCGCCAGAGTGGTGGGCCGACGCTTCTTCGGTGGATTGGCAATGTTGGTGGCCTTTGCAATCCATTTGCTGATTGGGGTGAGTGCAGCAGTTGGCATTTGCCAAGTGCTGCATTGCTGCTGCCGTAGGGCTTGTCTGGGGTTCACTGGCCAAACTGAAAGCACTACTCTCCAGCGCCAGCAGTGGTTGGCTTAGCACCAATAAAATCCATACGGCAATGTGCAATCGTCGTGTCATGGCCACAGTGTAACAAGCTCTGGTTAGGCAGGGTATTACGCTGCCAGGTGCTGGGGTCGAGAGTGTTCAATATTGTCCACGCTAAAGCCTATTCATTGCTACAGGGTCAAGAAAAAACACTGACCGCGACACAACTGGTTTTTCTACACCGCTTGCGGCAGGGTGGTCTGCGGTGAATAACGATAAGGACAACACGGTGAAAAAAACGTTATTGATAACAACATTCTTGCTGGCTGGCTGCGTTGAGCGCCCTCAGGTAATTAGTGACTGCCAGGGCGTGGCAGAGCGAGAGGTTTTGTGTGGTTGGCAGAAGCCCGAAGATATGGAGCTCATGCCCGACGGTCGCCATTTGGTCGTCAGTCAAATGGCGGCGGGTCACGGCAGCGTTGCGGGGTCTTTGGCCCTGCTGGATACCCGGGATGGCAGCAAGCAGGTATGGCCGATGGCCGAGGTGGCTGTTTCCGATGGTTGGGGGGATGCCGATTGTGCCGCGCCGGACCCAAGCGTCTTCGCGCCACACGGCATTCACCTATCGCGCCACGAGAGCGGCACGTTGCAACTGCTGGTGGTTAACCACGGTGGCCGTGAATCTGTGGAATTCTTCGAGTTGCGCGACCAAGACGGCGTGATTAAACCCTTGTGGCGCGGCTGCGTTATTCCCCCTGAGGGCAGCTTCTTGAATGATATTGTGGCCTTGCCTGAGGGCGGCTTTATGGCCACTCACATGTATACCCGCGGCGATGCGCCGGTCGGTACACTGGGTTGGCAGGAAATTACCGCTCTGGCTGGTTTTAACCCAGGCCACATCTGGGCGTGGGACGGTGAACGATTTAGCAAACTGCCAGGGTTTAGCGGTGACTACCCCAATGGCATCCAAATCTCGGCCGATGGCGAAACCCTGTTTGTAAACCTTTGGGCGGGATCAACGCTGCAAAAACTGGATCGCCGCACAGGTAAGCTGCTTGGGGAGGTGGAAATTAGCCATCCGGACAACAGCCAGTGGGATGGTCGCGGCAAGCTGCTGATCGCCAGTCACAACTTCACGCTGGGGGATTTCATTGTGTGCCCCAGTATTGAGGAGGGAGCCTGTCCCGCGGCATTTGATATTGTGGAGCTAGACCCAGACACTCTGCAAAGCCGAGTTGTGGTGAGTCTGTCCGGGCCGCCTATGGGCGCAGGCACCGTTGCCCAGCGGGTGGGCGATGCTTTGTACGTGGGCTCTTTTATTGGCGACCGGATCCTGCGCCTGCCGTATTCCGCGCAATAGCGCGGTTGAGTTGGTTAAAAGTCGTTCAACGCGAGGATTTTTAAGCTTTTTTTCAAAATCCCGTTGACAGCTAAAACCACCTTGAATATAGTACGCCACCTCGACGCGCTCGTAGCTCAGCTGGATAGAGTACCTGGCTACGAACCAGGCGGTCGGAGGTTCGAATCCTCCCGAGCGCGCCACTATTTAAGAACCCGGTATTGCGAAAGCAGCACCGGGTTTTTTTATGCTCCCATAAAGGTGTTGTGGCACGACTGTGATAGGTTCTGTGATAGATTTTGAAGACCTCTCGCTCAAGCTCACCTCTCAGTTACTGCGTAGCTCTCAAGTTTTAATGTGAGCCCGTTTCTCGGTCGTTGGGGCTAAGGTCGGCAAATTTAGACGTCTGCAAGACGGTTTCAAAAAGATCCTTAATTCTTGTCCTTGTCAGAACGGTCGAACCAGTGAGCGATTTTGTCGCCGTACCGCCACATTACCACAGGAATTGCGATAGCTGACGCGACTAAAGCGATCGCTGCAATCAGCCCCGTAAACTCTCCCATGCCTACCTCCACATTTAGTGTTCATTTCATTTGACGCTATAGCGGTAGTTGAAAGCAAATCGCTATTTAAGTGTCTGAATTAGATGAATAAATATTTCCGTCGTCTTTGTTTTTCTGATTCTCCAGTTCGGAACGAGACGTGATACGAAGTGCTGCGTTGGCGAAAGTGAACGCTTCACCGGTACAGCAAAAAGGCAGGGTCATGGCTAGCCAAAAAAGTGCTTCCGCGCTTTACTATGTCGTAATGACATTAGCCAAGGAAGGTGTTGTTATGAATCTATTACGTTTCATTTTCTCCTTTACCGCCCTGCTTATACTCCATGCCTGTGGTGACCACGGCTATGAAGGGCAATACAGACTTTCTGCCGACGACGCTGATGGCCTGTTTGGATCCATGGCTTCTGCAATGGGAGTGCAGGAAATCATCATTGGGCACGACTTCGTCGAAGCCAACGGCAGTCGTGAAGTATACGACGAGATTTTTGTTCGTGAATCAGGTGATGACGCCTACTTAGTCTTCAAACGGGGAGAGAGTGAAGAGGCTTGGAGAATTAAGGGGAAAGTACCTTGGTTCAGGGAAACCAGCTGATGCGCCTTGAATATACCCGAGTTCATTGAACCCCACTCATGAGGAGTTGATACTCCGCTGGACAGCGGGTATCAAGTCCATCCTAAAACAGTATTGGAGATCACGGATGATTCATACCACCCTGCAGGCCAAGACCGCTACGGCGCCAGATGTTGGCGCTGAGCCTAACTTGATGATACGTGCGTTTTTTTCACTCATTCTTGGAGTGTGTATAGGGGGTGTTGGGAGTGCCCGCGCCGAATCAGAGAGGGGCTGGACGGTAAACTACACCGGTGACCTTAGTGGTACCGTTGGAGGCCGTATTGTCGTTCCTGGCGGGACATCTATGGTTGCCATGGTAGGCGGCGC